>ERZ779809.10-NODE-10-length-93435-cov-2.88226_pt1 | contig 93435 bp, 92 predicted proteins | sample MGYA00511096_ERZ779809 | MGnify/ENA primary metagenome ERZ779809 (study PRJEB29588, sample SAMEA2157192) | human gut metagenome | biome: human gut; feature: human-associated habitat; material: faeces | place: Denmark | collected 2008/2010 ...
TATCTGATAAAATCTCATTCAGTGCCTCTATGTTACGTTTTTGCACCATAGCAATTGACTCCCCACCTTCTTCATGATAATTATGGTCAGCCCATCGTTTTCGGAACATTCCGTGGTTGTTTCCATCAAGTCCCTTTTTGCGCTCCCTCAATCTATCATCTGTAATAATCTCTTTTGTAAAAAATCCTGCTGCCTCTGCAATTGTATCCATGCTACGTTTATACGGATTACAATAAAATGCATCTATTTTCTTATCCTTCATAAATTCCAGCACAATTGCAGAATCCTTCTTACTTTCTTCCGTCAAAGGTCTTGTCCTGTCTTCTTCCCAATCGTGTTCCGGCTGTGCGTGACGTATGAAATAAACTCTTATTATTTGATCAGCTCCATTTCATCTTCCATTTTTACAAATCCATATTTTTCATACAATGGCCGTCCCATCTCTGTCGCCTCTAAAGCAATCTGTGATATGCCTTGTTTCCTTACATCCTTTACGAGTAAATCCAATGTATGAATTGCAATTCCCTGCCTTCGATATTCCGGTGCCGCATACATATTCATAATATACGCCTTTTTACCTGTCGGATTATGATATGTAGGCATAACCTGATAAAAACTGACACCACCAGCACCAATAAAGTTTTCGTTATCATACACCAGATTCTTTATAAATTCTACTATATAATTTTCCATTCTCCACCATTATCTGGACCTTTTCGTTCTATGATACCTTTATCCTTTAATTCTGATATATATCTTGCAATTGTTCTATCCGTAACGTCTAAGGCTATTCTTAATTCATCAATAGAAATATTCGGATTTTTCGAAATCATTTTCAAAATCTCACACGCTTTAGAAAGCTTCTTCTTAGAATATTCAGGCATTAACTGTTTGATTTTTTCTGCTGAAATTTCTATGACATTTTCTATGACATTTTCATCAGATTCCTTTTCCATCTTCATCACAAGCGTCACCTGATCAAGATTTGTATCTTCTATCAATTCTGGTTTTATCCATCCTTCTGACTTCCACACAGCAAGAATTGCTGGGAATCCTGAGCCAGCATTATCGCCAAATCCAACCAATCTAAGCATAGTTTGCATATGAGGATTTCTTGACTTTGAATTACCTCCACGATAAATATCCTCCAGCGGAAGTTTCAAAATTCCCGGATTTGTAAATTCAAATGAGTCTGACCTCTTAATTACCTTTAGCACACCTGCATCCATTAAGTAATCCGCGTGAATAATCATATTTACAAAACCTTCACGAACTGCTTTGTGAACCGGAGTATCATCTATACGCTGAACGCCACCTTCCAATTTAAATGGTTTTTTTAAGTCCTCAGTTAATTTAGGTGTTACTTTGGTAAAGAAATTAAACAAGTTATTTTCCCATGTTCCATCATAAGTAATTCTGTCATTCCAGCGGATATCTGCTGTCACTTGACTTTCACTACGATAATCCATAAAAACGTTATCAAATCGTTCTCTGATAGCCTGTCCTGTACCAAACATCAAAAGTCCTGCTAAGGTCAAACCTTCTACTCCAGTTTTTCTATCTTTCCTATAACCACCCAACTTTTCAAGAAAAGACTTGTCATCTAAAGCATTCCATACATGACCATCATTTCTGATTTCAAAAATCTGACGATATTTTCTTAATGTTTCTTTATCAATATCATCCATTGTATAATACTCAATTATCTGATTATCATTTCCCTCTGGATTTTGATCTCTTATCATTCCTCTAATCTCATGCTCTGTCGCATGATAATCGCCTTCATGATTTCTTTTATATGTTCCCTTATATGGATTTTCTCCAACATATACCGGACGCATATTAAAATCAGCTCTAGGAACATGAATCACAATTAGACTTATACTGCCATCTTCAACAATCTTTACATCATCATCAGTTAATAGGTTTATATTTACCTTATTCCCATTAATCGCGTTCCAAAAATCCTCTTTTTGCTTAGGTGCGTCCTCTATTCCTTGTATTATAAATCGTTCCTTCGGATCAGTCTTTGTTTTATCTTCTCTTACTCCAAGTATGATATACCCACCTTTTGTATTGGCAAATGCAGAATATGACTCATACGCAGATTTTGGCACGCTTTTTTCTGCTTTTTTGCACTCTATATCAACTTTTTCACCTTGGTAAATGAGTTCCTTTAACTCCTGCATATTCATGTGTTGCACCTGCTTTCTTATCTATTCATAATTATTTAGAGTATTATTACAATATACATACTATCAAACGTTCTTGTTCATAAGGTGTTAGAATCTTTATTATTGAGGATTTATTTTTTATAATATAATTCAAAACCTCATCTTCAGACAAATTTTCCGGTAAAAAGTCATTTTCCAATTGTTGAACAAAATAACTATATGAACCTGCTTTCTTACCATGTTTCTCACACACATACCTTTGCAAACTATCTACTACCCTAAACGCTTTGGGGACTGTAAATTGAAACCAATGTCTATATATATGAAATGCTTCTTCAATAGCTTGATCATAATAATTTGAGTCTCTTTCTGCTGTCAAATTTTTAACCTTACTTTTCTTGCAATTATACAAAGACTCTATAATCTGCCCACTTAGCAAGCTGGTATTGTTTTTCTGCTATTAATGAATTCATATCGGGTTCCTCCTTGTGTTGAACAAATTGTACAATTCGCACAAATTTAATATTGATATTTTCTCATATAGCAGTAGTATAAATCTAGGTACCGACTATGAAGCATTTATCAATGATGTTTACAAAATTCATTTCTATTCATAGCTGGTCTCCTTTACCAAACATTTTTCTCTTTAAACATATGGCTTTATTTTCTATCTTCAATATTTCTTCGCTTTTAGTAAAATCTTTACACCCTTCAATAACAGCATCACAAAATTGTACTATTTCATTCTGATCCACATCATAACAAGATGTTGAATGGAATATTATTTTAGGTATACTCACTGTAAACGAAATGGAAATTCCTTCCAAAACCTTAACACTAATTGGATCTGTTGTTTTCTCATCTTCAATTATATCTTCAAGATACTCCAGGGTTTCATCAAGATTATTAACAATATACGAATTGGTAGTCATTGTCTTACTTATAACCTCAGATACCTCTTTCCATTTTTTCTCTCTAATAAACAATTTTATAACATCATTTGCAAAATTCCTATCTGTTCTTAACGAATGCGTATATAAAATTGTTGATTTATAACTTAAAGATGCTATCCAATCAGAGACATCTGGTGAGCTCCAATATCTCATCCAACTGTTTGTATATTTCTCACAAAATAATTCCATGAATTGAATTATTTCTTTTTCTGATTCTATATCTCTACTTCGATATAAAATCAAGAAATAATCCCTGATAAAACGATTCGAATAATATGTAGTATCACAAATCCCACTCTCAATCATCCACACCAGACTATTTTCAATTTGTTCCTTTTGCTCACTTTTTTTATATAATATCAGCTTTATTTCAAAAAGAGACGAAAAGTCATCTTCCAGATATCTCTTTATGCATTGTTCCAAAAAAAAAATGTTTTTTTTCTTCTACTTCTTTACTATCCGTAAAATAATCATCGGTTAAATTAACAACTATTAATTTTACTCCGTCAAATATCGATATCTTTTTTTCATATTTTTTTACAAAATCAATGATTTCTACAGCCTCACTTATCCTGTTTAGTTCTAAATATCCGCGTATTACTTCATATGCTTTAAAAGATATATTCGTATTTGCATATGCATTTGCAAACAATATCTCAATTCTTTTCTTATGCATTGAAATAAATTTCCACTTCAAATCATAGGGCAAAGATAAAATCTTAAACAATCTTATGACATAATATCTTCTACTATTAACATCATCATATTTGTCTACAAGATATTGCCACATTTCATCAGCCTTTTCTTCATTTTGCTTATAAACACATATAAGTATGTTCTCTAATTCTTGCAGATGTAAGGTTGTTCGAATTTTTTCATCTTTTATTATTTTAAAACGTTCAATTGCATATTCATACGTCATAGCAAAGCCACCTTTACGTTTTTTTTGCAAATTTTTTGTATAAGTATATTATAGCATAGCTTTTATGTCCATGCTATAATATACGTTTTCTTTCTATTGTCGCTAAAGAAAAAAATATCCGTATGTCCTTCTATATGTTTCCCAATTTGCTTTCCATCTTACTGTTTTTACTGATAAAGCATCTCTTTATCCACAATCTCCATCGCACACGTCTGTATATTATTCATCCTACCTCCCCACTCCCAATCATTATCTGCCAGATAACTGTTCAGTCTGCCACTCATCACCAAAGGACATCAACAAACCAATATCCCAATGAAAATCGAAATGCTCTCATAAGCCGTCATCGGCGCCACGTCTACGCTCCGCTTCGGTCGGTGCTAAACAAGCGTCCCCCGGACGCTTAACGCCCTGTCATGGGTACTTTCCTTAGATAGTATCCTAACATATATATCTATATCATGTGCACTGCAAGAACAATTACAAATTAAATCTTATTTACTTTATAGGTTTATTTCCAGTTCTAGGCAATTCCATTCTTCTCCCATTACAGTATACTTTTCTATTTCATCTTGAGATACATCCTCAAAACCTATCGCCTTATAGCAATAATAAGCTGATTCATTATTCTCAAAAACGCCTAATGAAACTTTATTAACGCCGAATATTTCTTTGGCATATTTTAAGCCTAATTTCAGCATATTTTTTCCATATCCCCGCCCACGTTTTCTCGAATCAACGATTACAAAGCCAAACCGTAATTCATCAAAAAATTCATTTGGTCTTCTCATGGTAAAAAATCCCACTACATAGTTATCATCTATAGCAGTAAATGCCATAAGATTACTTACTGTATCGAATTGCTCCTCAGAAATTGGATATTCTCCTAAAACTCCTGCTGTCCATTTATAAAAAGCGCTCTCGTCTTTTATCCATGACATAATTATTTCTGCATCACTTTTATTGTATGGCCTTAATCTTAACATACTTGCCTCCTTTTCATTTACCTAAAATTTTGTTTATCATATTCTGTTTGCCCTTCATGTATGCAACCCTGTCATCTGCATACTTACTTTGCATTTCTTTCTTTAAATTTTCATACTGCAATGCCACATTCTCATTGTCATTAAGATAATCCCTGAAATGAATATATTTTTTCCACTCAGTTCCGTTCCATTTTACAATATGAATATGATGTGTTCTGATGTCTGCCTCCATATCACCCATTACATAGAGCAATTGACATTCTACATCTGAACCTCGATAAAATATTTCCTCTTGTTACTTCTGATTTATCTATTCTGGCCATCCCTTATAAATGGTTTCTTGATTTCTTTACTTAACAACTGACTGTATGCTTCTACCTTACGAAATGTGTTTCCTAACATTTCCCTATTCCTATATTCTCTGATAGCTTCCATATCAAACTCCGCATATAAAATTCCCTCTGCCTTATCGTCAGCCAGCAAAACTGTGTTATCAACACATTTCCCATTTCTATCCCAGCAGATGGGACTAAATGCGCAGGAACATCCGGCATTATCTCCATTCGGATTTGCCATAGCAACTGCAACCATATTTTCATATGCTCTTATAGAAAGTGCTCTTACTCTTGGTTGCATAGAACCGCAATCATTCGGTACAAGAATAACTTCTGCACCTTTTAGCATCAGTATTCTTGCGCTTTCCGGGTACTCTCTGTCATAACAAATCATAATACCTAATTGTATTCCTTCAAAATCGCACACTTTAAACTCTTTCCCTGACTCAACATTTCTTTCATCTGCGAAATCACATGTATGAACCTTAGAATATTTCATTAATATATTGCCCGATTTATCAATAACAAAAGCAGAGTTCTGCGGTTGCTTATTGCCTTTTGTAAAAGCAGTAAGTACCACACCTATTTTATATTTTTTAGCATTCTCACATATTTTTGTAATTCTTATGTCATCATCTGCAATGCTTTTTTCATAGGTCATAGGCAAATCATATCCTGTAACAAAACATTCCGGCAGTAAAAGAATATCCGCATGATTCTCCGATGCCTCTTTCATTGCCCTAATGATACTTTCAATATTTTCATCTATTTGTGCATGAATGGCACGTTTTTGTAATATTGCAATCTTAAACATTTTTTCTTCCTTATCATCACATTATAATTTCAAATCCAAAACTCTTTTGAAAAAATCTAAAAATCCATCTTCAACTGCTACCTGTTCAAGTCTGTCCACTGGCAGGTCGTAATAATATTTATTGGTTTTTATATCCAAAGATATGCTATCCAACGGAAATCCTTTCTTCCTGACTATGCTATGCGGTTTATCAGTTAAAATAAATTTTTCACTCTCCATGGACGGTTCCATGGCTTCATATGTGTGCGTATCATCCTGTACAAAACAAATTGCATTCCGATACCTTGCCACCAGATTCCCATAAATTTTTACCAGACCGGAATAGTAGTCTATCATTTCGTCATCTGTCAAACATTTTCCGTTTACATTGCGGACATACACGCCCGGCTGGATTGCCTCCGGAACATTATCAAAATACAATCCTGAATCACACGAAAAAACCGGAATATGAAATGCTTCATAATATGCTGTTGCTTTTAATCTTGCATTTTCAAGCGGAGACTTGCCATCCTCAACTACCTGAGGAATTGTTTTGCCCTCTGCCCTTAAATCATCCAGTCCTATTAATTCTATATCCAATTGTTTAAGCCTGCTCCGCATCGCAGATAACTTTGCTCGATTCCCGGTTCCATATAGTAACTTCAACTTGTAAACTCCTTAGAATATGTATGCACTTCTTACAAATATTTTAAAATATCGGATAAGTTATCAATCTCAATATCCGCTTTTTCACTCTCACCTGTTATATTCCACAAACTTCCAACGCCCTGTTTTACCCATATAGTTTTCATACCCAACTGTTTTGCAGGTACAATATCATTGTCAATACGGTCGCCAATCATGACTGCATTTTCCGGCTTGCAACCGCTTCTTTCCAATGCAATTTCAAATATGCGTCTATCCGGTTTTGAAACACCTTCTTCTGCCGATGCGATGACCAAATCAATATATTTTTTTATGCCAAAATTTTGTAATCTCTCACAAGTTCCTAATGATTGGTTTGCAATTACACCAATTTTATAAATTCCACTTAATTTCTTCAGACAAGCTTTAGTATCTTCATACAGCCTCTCGTATTGTGATTCCCACTTAGGTAATTTCACACCCAATTGTCTTGTTGCCTCTAAATCTCCTTTTTTGTTTTCTTTATAAAATGACATAGCACATTCATAAACCTGCTCATAAGTTGCACATGATAATTCTGCTATTTTTTTCATCCTGTCTTCATAGACCTTCCTTTCATCAACCAATGTAGAACCAATATCAAAAAACAGCCATTTTATTGCGTCCTTCTTGGGCAGAAATCCCCTTTTCCTTGCTTCTTCCAACAGTTTAGGCTGAATCTCAGGATATGTCCAATCAATCGGCAGTTCATCCATAATCGCTATTTTTTCAATTTCACTATGAAGTTCTTCTTCAAATGCATATATATCTGCAAAGAACAATTTTCCAAAAGTCTCCGTTCCATTGAAATTGTCCGGTGCAGTCACAGAATATATACAAATCGGAGTAATGTCAAAAGTTATTGCTCCTGTTTCCTCCTGTAACTCTCTTTTAGCTGTTTCAAGAATATTCTCGCCCGTTTCCCTATGTCCTCCCGGAATCTCCCATGTATTTCTTTTCTTGTGCTTGCAAAATACCCACTTGCCGTTATGTCTGGAAATGATAACTGCAAATTTTAGCAATGAATCGTCGATGGTGTCATAAAAATTCACTTTCGTCATATATTGTTCCTCTTTTATTTTATCTATTTTTTATATTACTCTGTACAAACAAAGTGAACATAGAGCCATTTGATAAAACAACTGCCAAAAATTTGTATAAATACAGGTTTTAGGCAGTTTAATTTGTCATTCAAACTCTTTATGTCCCAGAGGCAAATTAACTTATTTTGTTTAGGTTTTATTCCAATAATTCATCCATACATCTATCTTACTTTCATAAATGCATCATGCATCCCTGATGTTTATTCTATAAATACATATTTTCCCTTTCCTTTACCATTCACCGCTTTAACAACTTTCATATCTCTAAGCTTTGTCATGACTGCTCTTGCTGTGGATGGTGAGCAATCAAGAATTTCTTTTATTTCTTTTGTGCCAAAAATCTGATTTTTCTCTATTTCATCATACACTTTAAGAATATTTGCCTTCGAAGGTTCATTATATTTTTGTTGCTCAATCGCCGATTTTATCCTATAAACCGCCGATTTTTTATCATCAATCGCCGACTTTTCTTCTCCAATCGCCGGCTTTTGGTACTCAATCAACGACTTATTGACAGCAACAGCCAATTTTTTTAATGAACCAGCGGTTTTTTCAATAATAGTTTTTCCAACTTTTGAATTATAAATAATCGCCTGCAACATAAAAGCATTTGTATGATAAACTGGATCTTTTAATCCAACCTGCTCTAACTCATTACACATACGATTAACACCTTCACCAAATTCTTTTACAAATTTATAATTCTTTAAAAACTCTGCAATCTTAGGGTTTCTGGAAAAATGTGTGAAACGTATATTGTCCGCTCTTACAAGCCCCGGAAGTTTTCCAGGACTTTCAACTACTATATGGTCATCAAACATTTTAATCTGAATATCTGTGCCAGTAATACTATAGGCACGATGAGTAACAGCATTTACGATCAATTCCTGTCTGACAAACTTAGGATATTCCTCATCTGTAACAAATGTTCCATCTGGTCCCAGGTATGTTTTTTCTTTTACCTGCGTATCCAAATATGCAATTGCCTCATTTATCATATTAAGCAGTGTGCCTTCAAAGATGACATCCTTTATAACATTCATTTCTGTTCCAAATTTTTCTTCTGTTCCCTCATAACGTATAAAACGAATCCTTGCACGAGGAAAGAAATTCTGCGGATTCTTTCCAAATAACAAAATTGCAGCAGTACTGATTTGAATCTCGCCATCTTTTTCTTTTATGAACCCTCTGTTTTCTTTGAGATATTCCAATGGACTTTTCCCATAATCAATCTTATCTGTATATTCTTTTACAAAGTCCATATCTATATCATCTATTGTAGCATCAGGCACAGCCTTATCTTCAAAGTATCGTTCTCCCTTGTCATAATTAAGCTGAAGGCGTTCTTCAAAAGTCTGTAATTTAGATTTATCACCAACTCTTAAGAATACATCATCTGCCTGATTTGCATGCACCTGTGGACTTGCGTCAATATGCATTACAAGCACATGATTCTCTCTTCCCTTTTCATCGACGCATGGAACTTCTTCTATTCCAACTTTAATAGTCGGATTACAGAAATCAAATGGTACTCTTAGAAGTTCATTTAACTTCTTGTCTTCAAAATCAACACCTTCAATTCTTCTTGTCTTATCGGTTATACCTATTGCGATATCTCCGCCATCTGCATTAGCAAATGCAACAATCGGTATTGCTAAATCCTTAGGAGAAATATTTATACTTTTTCTATCAAATGTCTGATTTTCTTCCTTTGATAAAATTTCTTCAATCGTCATTGCATTCACCTTTCTATAAATTTCCTATTTTGCAAGCTTATATCTTTAGCTGATTCTATCTTTAGTCTAAGCAGAAAAGCCACTGTTTATCTACATTTTTTCTTCCATCTTGAGCTAAAATATAATTACTTGAACTCTTTTAGTCCAAAAGCTCTTTTCGATTATTATCATAACATATTTTTTAAATAATTTCTTTAACAATTCTTATATAAATATAAGGTTAACAAGATTCTGATAAATACAAAAAAGACATAGTTGAAATAATTATATTTTTATTTGCATCCAGTAAATCTTTATGATAATTTTCAGTATAATTATCACCGTCATATATTGCATTAGCTGTCTGTTTGTTAATTTGCAAACCACCTGAAATCTCATATCCAATGAATTAGTAATATCTTCATTGTAAAATAGCACTATCGTTATCCAAGCAATATGATGTAAAAAAACTGCATTTATGCCACGCGGAGACATGCTTCTGGTATAATGATCCTTATTCGAGAACTGGAATAAGGCTCACGCCCGGAGAAAATATGCGGATATCCTCAAAGCTGTGAACAATAAAGGCTCTATGCGGACAGCAGTCGGTAAAGCCTCCCATTGCAGAAACGTCAAAAGCAAATGGACTAAATACGTTTGAATATTTCCAGTATCTAATGGATCAGCTTAAGGAATAATGTAGCTGAAGATAAACTGGCAGAACTTATGCCCTGGTCAGAAACACTTCCCGATTGCTGTAAACAACTGAAGAGATAATCAAGACTCGCCGCCTCTATCAGGTGGCGATACTTTTTGGGGTAGGCGAGTTATTTGTTTTCTAATAGGTTGTAATTGTATACTAGGATAAAATAATTATCACTTTTTATTTCTTTTATTGGTTCTACATAGTTTTCACTATATTTATAGGTGACATATTCATCAGCCTTCAATAATAAGAAATATTCCTTATAGGAATTGTCCTTATACCAGTTTATGTTGGTCTGGTATGCTCTAGGTGATACGCCTGACTCGTTTACATTGATACATCTGACCTTTACGTCATTGTCGGATAATAATGTGATACTATTTGCATTCCAGAAGGTTCCATAGCCATATTGAAGATTATTTTTTTCTAATGTATCTATAACATTTTCTAATGCCTGGTTACTTTCTGACCGGGTATTATTAATTTTTAATATACCAATTGTGGAAATAATCATTAATATTTCTATCGGAATTACTATAATTGCAAACATTCTATGATACTGCTTTTTATCATATATCCATTTTGCAAACATAATACATAAAATAACAGATGTCCCTACAATTGGAGATAATCGCCAACAGGCTGTATTTAAACTTCCAAATACCCAGCCTAATAAAATCAGTGCTGTCATAAATGAATGTGTTAATATCATAAGCTTATAGGCTATAGTTTCAAATTTGTTATACATTATTGTCATTATAATAGGAACAATCAAAACTACTAAGGAGCATATTATTTTTAACAGCTCTATAATACCCTCGCAAGAATATATTAACATTCCGCTTCCAACCTCTACGCCGAATAATGTAAACCATTGCGGAACAAAGCTTAGAAAATTATCCAGCCACTTACTTTGCTTAGAAAATTCCGAATATCCTTCCTGATAGCCTGCTACTATGTTTCCATTTGCTATTTTCCCTAACAGCATACCTACAATAATAGCTAATATTAAAGCTAAAATTATTTTATATTTCTTTTCATTTTTTTTGCTGTCAAAAGGTGTTTTTACATCAAAAAATATATTTGCCATAAATGCTGCCAATACCGGTAAGCCATATATAGTAAGGGCTTGTATACCGTTCATTGAGCATAGTACTGTCCAGATTAAAAGTAATATCATATATTTCTTTTTTGATTTTTCACAATTAAGCACTCTTAGTACAAGACCTAATCCTACCATAACAAAAAGTAGTCCCAGACTATAATATATTATGTGGCACCAGAATATTTCTCTTAGCTTTTCGCTTATGGAAACTATTAAAAACAGTGCTGAAACTCCAAAAACACTCCATTTATAGCTAAAGTTCATAGACCTTAGCAAAAAGGCAAGTGCCAGGCCAAAGCATATTGCAAATAACACCATACCACATAGCTGTGCTGTCATACTGACGCCAAATATTGCTACAAACGGAACCATTAAAAGCTGTCCACCAAAAGGCAGCAGGCAGGCGTAATAAAAGTCGCTGTTCATAAGAGCCTTTCCATCTAAAACAGCCTCTGCCCAGGTAATAGTATCTGTACAGTCGGCATGATAATAGCCCTTTGAAATAAAAATAATATAAAAAAATACAATTCCAATAGATACTGCTCCCATCAGGGATACTGCTACTTTTACTGCCATATTATTTTTGCTCATGATATTCCCCCTCTGTATTTACATTCCATATATTAGACTTGTCCTTTCTGTCCTTTGTGATGTTGTCTACAGCCTCAAAAGAAGTAACCATTGAATGGTCCATATTGTTATATCTATGCTGACCGTTTCTGCCTACACAATACAAATTGTCATAGGTATTTAAATAATCTACTAATTCATCTATCTGGTCATAGGTATCAAAATATGCCGGATATGCTTTTTTAACCTTTTCCCTGTGTGCATCAAGGACAGCCTTTTCATCTGAAATAATACCCATTTTAACAAGCTCCTGACTTGCAAACCTTATACATTCTTCATCTGACATATTGTAAAAATCGTCACCCTCATTGCAGAAATACTCTAAGCCTATCCATACCTTATGGTCTATGTCCTTTACAAGATATGGCGACCAGTTATTAAATATCTGGATTCTTCCAAGCTTTACATCAACGTCCTGTACATAAATCCAGCAATCCGGAACAATGTTGTTAATAGTTTTTATATTTGTCTGATTCTTAAGATTAAGCTTATCCACCAATAAGCCTACCGTAACAAAATCTCTGTATGGAAGTCCCTTTGCAATAGCAGCAATATTTTCCGGAACGCTATTCATCCCTGCTGTTAAATCCTTAAGTGGCATTGAGGAAATGAAAATATCACCCTCAAGCTCTACCTGCTCTCCGGCCTTCTCATAAACCACACTCCGGATTTTTCCGTCTGAATTGTTTATTTTTACAACCTTTGCATTTTTAATAATGCTTCCACCCATATTTTCCACTTTGCCTGCTGCTACCTCCCAAAGTTGTCCCGGACCATACTTTGGATAATAAAATTCCTCAATAAGAGAGGTTTCCACCTTTTTATTTTGGGAATTTTTCTTAAATATTTTTGAAAATACATCCTTTATAATTGCGACTATTGAAAGTCCCTTAACTCTTTGAGCCCCCCAGTCTGCTGATATTTCTCTAGGGTGGCGTCCCCACAGCTTTTCTGTGTAGCCCTCAAAAAACATAGAGTACAATTTTCTTCCAAATCTATTTATGTAGAAATTTTCTAAGGAGGTTTCTTTTTTCTTAAACACACACGCCTTTAGATAGCTAAAGCCTGCACATATAGTTGTAAAGAAGCCCATATTTTTTATAGTCTCCCACTTTAAGCTAATAGGATAATCAAAGAATTTTTTCTTATAGTATATTCTGGACACCCTATTTCTAATAAGCATTACCTCATCGTCCTTTTCCGGATCTGGTCCGTTTTCAGCTAATGCTTTTTTTCTTCCTAATATTTTGTCATCATAGGCATCTGCACCCTGAGTAGGCATAATTCCAGCCCACCACTTCGTAACATTATCATCCTTGGAGAAAAATCTGTGTCCTCCTATATCCATACGATTTCCATTGTACCTTACAGTTCTTGAAATGCCTCCTATCTCATTACTTTCCTCTAATATAATAATTTCATATTCATCCTTAGTATTTTTCAAAAGCTGAAATGCCGCAGTAATACCTGCCGGGCCAGCTCCAATAATAACTGCTTTTTTCATAATAATCTCCAATCTATTTTTTTCTATACAAAATAATTTTTCTGGCTACAAAATTCCAAACTAAAACTATAATAGTCGCTATAACTTTTGAAACCATAAAATACAAGCCTGCAACCTCTGTAAGCACATACATTATTATTTCAGTAAATCCTAAGCCTATTACGCCTATAATTCCATAGACCAGAAATTCTATCTTTCCGTTTACGCTGCTGTTCTCAAAAACCAGCAGCTTGGATAGTCCATAATTAACGGCAAGACCTATAACAAAAGCAAATATTACGGATATTAAATAGTTTACACCAATAGTTGTAATTAAGAAAAGACTCCCTCCGTCTGCCAAAAATGAAACTCCCCCAACAAATATGTATCTAAAAAATTGTATAAAGGTATTGTTGCTTTTTGTTATAAACAGACTTTTGAAGTCTAACTTAAATATATAATCAAATAGTTCTTTCATATAGTTCTCCTCATAGTTTCATAATTAAAATTATATATAATTATTCATACTCTTTCAAGCCAATTTTCACGATATTAAACTGTTGTTTACACCTGATACAGTCTATACATATGCACTAATTAATTTCGTCATTTAAAATTCTAACTGCCACTAAAAACTGCAAGCATTTTGCAAGCGCAAAAAACGGGAAGCCGCAAATGCTGGCTCCCCGCTGTTTTAACATTATTCAAACTCGCCAAGTTCCGGTGAATTAAACTCTATTTACCCACTTCTCTGGATCTTTATAAAATACTGCTTTATCTTTAAATAACTGTATTGCATCCTACTTTAAATGTTTCTTATTGACATTATGAATTTATCGTACTAACCTAAACTCGTAGAATATATTTCAATAAAAGTAATGTTTCGAAAACTTTTGGTTCCGATTATAATAGAGCAGCTTTTAGCATCTCTCATTGGAACCTGCCAGTGCAAATCTCTGCTTTGAGACGGTTCCCTTTATCACAATTACCAAGCCAATCTGTTTGGTACCATTCTTCATTATTCACAATTCTGTATAAATAAAGAACAACTCATGTGGGATTGGGGATGTGCCTCACTCATTATTGGAATAAGAAAATAACTGCAAAGGAGATTTTTACTATGTTATCTTTAGTAGTTAATGTATAGTAAGTTAAATAATAAATATATCCTAATAAACTCAGTAAATATAAGGGTTTGTTAGGATATATCATTGTAAAGTATGTGTACCTTAAAAATTGAATACTAAATAATTATTATACAGTAGAATAATGCTTGAACATACGTTCTCTTGATGGTAAAATATAAAGCAATAAGAGGTATTTTAACATTATAGACATATCATAAATGTATTGGAGGTATTTAATACATGGAACTACATGTTATAGAACGTGAAGGAAGGGAGACAGTTGTTCTACTGGATAATGAGATGAGAATTGTAAAGCCAGTATACTACTATCTGAAATTCCAAAGACAAAAGGATAAGGCTCTCAATACCTTAAAGGCAAGTGGAAGTGATTTACGAACCTATTGGGAGTTCTTAAATGATAGTGGTTATGAGTATGACAAGGTTACTCCTAAGATGATTGCTGAGTTTATAGACTATCTAAGGGCATCAGATGATGATGTCATAGCTCTTAACAAGGAAAGTAAAAGGACTAATAAAACAATCAATCGTATATTGAGTACAATCCATATGTTTTATCAGTTTGAAGCAGATATGCAGGAAATAGATAATCCTATCCTAATGCATGATGTAAACAGACCTTTTAATGCTTTTAAAGGCATCTTGGAACACGCAAAGTCTGATAATAAAACAAAGCAGTCAATCTTCAAGGTAAAGGAAAGTGATTATAAGATAAATCTTGTTACTGATGATGAAATGGAACTGTTTTTAAACCGTTTAGACAAGCGTAGAGACATCCTTTTATACAAGATGCTCTATCTTACAGGGGCAAGAATACAAGAGGTTTTAGACCTTGAAATAGACTCTGTACCACTTCCGGATATGTCACAGTTAGTAGGATGCTTTCAGCAGATTAAGTCTAAAGGAAAGACCAGGGATTTGTATGTTCCTATGTCACTAATCAAGGAACTTGATGATTTCATCATGGAAGAAAGAAACCTTATTGATACAGATCACAGTTACATCTTTGTATCAGAACAGAAAAGACAGCTTGGCAAACAGCTTACCTATCGTGCAGCCTATGACAAGCTTAAAAAGGTACAGGAAGAAATCGGTGTGGATTTTAACTTTCACGATTTAAGACATACCTTCTGTTCTAACCTTGTGCAGTCTGGAATGGATGTAAGTGTTGTAAGAATGATTATGGGACATGAACATTTATCTACTACTCAGAAGTACACACATCTCTCTAATCCGTACATTGAGGACAGCCTTTCAAGGTATTGGAATCAGAGTACATTGATTGGAGGTGGCTCTGATGGCAAGTAGACCAGATGGTGATGTATGGAACATCGTTGACAATGACAAGGACTCACAGCACTATGGAAGGAATTTTAGGTTTGACTTTTCCTATATTTCAAGTGAAGAAATCAAGGATGTTGGAAAGGATTATGTTTGGCAGAATTATAGGGTTGGAAACAAAGTTTTAAAACGATTGTATGATGAAATACAAAATCATTTCAAATGGTTTTCAATGTTTGCAGATACTAATAGTATTCATTCATTAAGGAAATTAAATAATATAAATATAGATGGTTTTGTTTCGTTTCTTCATACTACTATTGCCCCAAAAAGAAAGAGACCTTTAGCTTACACCTCACAAAAAGTAGCACTTGATACATTAAAATCTGTTATTCGTTGGTGTCAGCTTCACAGACCTAATGATGTGCCTGCAACAGAAATCTTTACAGGAAATGAGTATATCGGTGTTAATCGTAAGCTTAAAATCAACTTTATTCCAGATGATGTTGTAGCACAGATAAATGAGGCTCTTAAAAAAGAAGAAAATCCATATCTAAAGTATGGCATTATCATTCTGCAATCGACAGGAATGCGTATTGGAGACCTCTTAAAACTTCGTATTGACTGCATTAAGCCACATTTGATTAGTGGGTATACAATCGAGTGGACTCAGCACAAAGGACGCAAAGATAAAGCTCCTATGCCTGTCAGAAGCGAATGTGTAGCTGCGATAGAGAAACTTATTGAGGTTACATCAGAGCTTCGTAATGAAGCTGATGGAAAGGATAAAGATACTCTGATGATACATAGAATTCCTAAAGGTATTGGTGCAGGTTCAGTGAGCGTTATTACAACAAAGACATTTACAACGAACTGGTTCAGAGATTTTATCAAAAGAAACAACATCAAGGATGCAAACGGCAATTACTACAAACTTACAAGCCATCAGTTCAGAAGAACTCTCGGAACAGATATGCTCTCTAAGGGAACTAACATAAATGTCATTCAGCAGGTGTTAGGGCATTCAGACCCATCCGTTACAAAACGTTTCTATGCAGATGTAAAGGATAAGGAACGAGCAGAAGTATTTAAGGATGTAGGTGTTATCGGTAACATCAATCAGATACAGAGCAGTGTTTTTGATAATGTATCAGAGTTTGAATGGTTTAAGGCTAATAAAGATAAGTGTGTTGCAGGGTTATGTGATGGCTACTGCACGAAGCCTGTTACAAATGGAAACATCTGTCCGAGACTTCTTAAAAGACAGAAATGCTACACTTGCAGTCGGTATATCACAACACCGGAATACTTGGATGCTCATAAACAGCATTTGGCAAACCTTGAAAAACAGCTTGAAGAAGGTGCTATCTATGGTGAGCATTACGCAGAACACTTTATACCGACCATAGAGGTATTGAAATTCATCATTGAAAGATTGGAGGGATTGCAAAATGGCAACTAACTTGGCTTTACAGCTACAGGTCATAGAGCCTGATACAGACCTAAACAGCATAATGATAGGCAACTCCCGATACAGTGATGATATATGGGATTTAAAACCTTTTATTACTGCTAAATCGACAAAGGAATCACAGAAATATATCCGTTTTGAGTACATATCTGATGCAGATATGAAGAAAACTGTGAAACAGTATGCCTACTATAAACTTGGTAAAATGAAATCACAGACTGTTAGAGCCTATATCAATGGTAATCTTCCAATGTTTATAGAATACTGTTCTATAAATGGTATTCACAGCTTTGCAGATGTCACTTTGGAAGACTACCTTAACTTCAATCTTTGGATGAAGGACGAAAAGAAAGTGGCAACAAGCACAGGATTTCCTGTTTGTCATGTGGTAGAAGAAATCATCCGTATCGGCCAGATAAAAGGATGGAATGTACCACAGTTTCATCTTCCAAAGACAGAAACAGCTAATCAGTTATGGAATAAAAAAAAGTCTATGAAAACTAACAAGACAAAACCTATTCCAGAGGATGTATTTGATAAGATTTTGTATCATGCAGTACATGATGAAAAGGATGTACTCACAAAGGCAGGTATCATCATTCAGAGCCAGACAGGACTTCGTATCAATGAAGTTTTATCTATACAGGAAGGCTGTGTAAAACGTACCACAGATGGTTATGATTACATGGAGGTAACACTTGGTAAAACTGAAAAAGGTGAGTCTTTCATTCATAAGGTGTTTATCAATGGCCTTGTGAAAAATGCTATCGCAGAGCTTACAGAACACACAGCAGAGCTTCGTAAGGAAAGTGGATTAAAGGAACTGTTTCTTTGTAGAATTAAATCTCAGAATAATAAGATAGCTCCTTATACTGAAACGCATTGGAATGATAAAAAACTACGATACTTCATTGAAAGACATGATATTCGAGATAATAAAGGTGATTTATATCCCCTTACATCACATCAGTTTAGATCAACATTTGTAAGGGAACTTATCAAAAGAAAAGTACCTATTGCAATGATTATGAAACAGTATTCTCATGTTTCTATTGAAATGACGGCACACTATCTTACCTTACAGGAAGAAGAAGTCAAAGAAATCTATTCTGATATGATTTTGAGTCCAGAGTCAAAGATTGCAGGACTTCGTGCGAGAGAAATCAAAGGTAAGCTAGATGATTTATTTCATGGAAAAACTGAGGATGAGATTGATGATGTAATCTCTGGTTTGGCAAAAACAATGAGTTTCAATCCATTGCCTACAGGAGTATGCTTGTACGATTTTAGACGAGGTAATTGTACCGATGGAGATGGTTGCTTCTTTTACAACTGCCCGAACTACATCACGGAGGTTCAGTTCTATCCGATTTTGAAGGATGAACTGGATTTACTTGAAAAGGAAATGGCAAGACTAAAGGAACTTGGTCAAGAGCCAGCATATCAAGTGCAGGCAGTTAAGTACAAGTATCTAAAACCATTGGTAGAAAGTCTGGAGGTGCAGTTAAATGGCAAAGAAAGTGTCGGATAGTCAGGTTGCAGGTATTAAGTCTCATGCAGAGGCAAAGAATAAAGAAACTATTGATAAGGTCAGCAAGGCTATTGATAAACTTAAAAGAAAGAACAAGCCTATTAACTTTGAAACTGTAAGCAAAGAGGCAGGCGTATCAAGGGCAACCCTTTATAACAATGCACAAGTTAAGGAGCGTATTTTAAGCCTTAGAGCTATCTCAAAGGCAAGCCCTTTAGATGATTTGGTTGCTGTTAAAAAGGATAAGATACAGCTCAAGGACGAAAAGATTGCTACTCTTAGGGAACAGGTTAAAAAGTTAGAGGATGACAAAAAGAAACTGATTGTTCAGTTAGTCGATTATGAGGAACTAAAATCCGAGAATGAACGACTGAAGAAACAGTTAGCTAAGAAATAGAGGTACGCTTATGAATGATGAACATAAAGAAAAGATTTATTATATACAGCAACAGGCAGATGAATTGAGTGCAGAAATATCAAAACTTATGAAAAAAGATGCTGACCTTTCAGAAAAACATCTTAACGAATTGATTAAGTTAGGCGTATTCATCTCAATGACCTGCCAAGAGCTATTGAAGAAGAATAATTTTAGGAAAGGAGAACGTAGTAGACAGTATTTTATGTAAAAGAAGTAATAAATGCTTATTTTACAATACTTTCATACATACGATACAGTCTGCTACTAAAAATAAATTATGAAAGAAATAATTTTAGGAAATCACATACGAAAGGTTCCTTCAGTTGCAGTTGGATGCATGCGCCTTTCTGAAAAATCTAAGGATGAGATGAATCGTTTTATTCATGCAGCTCTGGAACAAGGTGCATATCTCTTTGATCACGCGGATATCTACGGTGATGGTATGAGCGAAAGCATATTCGGCGAAGCGTTCGCAAATGATTCATCCATAAAGCGTGAAGATATTTTTCTTCAGTCAAAATGTGGCATCCGCCAAGGATTCTACGATCTCTCAAAGGAGCACATTCTAAAATCTGTCGATGGCATTTTACAAAGGCTCCATACAGATTATCTTGATCTTTTGCTTCTTCACCGTCCGGATGCACTCGTAGAACCGGAAGATGTTGCTGCTGCATTTGATGTTCTTTATGAAAGCGGAAAGGTTCGCCATTTTGGAGTTTCAAACCATAAGCCGATGCAGATTGAACTGCTGCAGAAATATATCCGCCAACCACTCGTTGTCAATCAGGTTCAGTTCAGCATCCCTGTTTCCAATCTTGTTGCAAATGGCATGGAAGTCAATATGGAAACCCCTGGTTCAATCGATCACGATGGAAGTCTGCTCGACTACTGCCGCCTCCACAATATCACTCTCCAGGCATGGTCTCCGTTTCAGATGCCGGCATGGAAAGGCTGCTTTCTCGGAAGCGACGAATACCCTGAACTGAATAAAAAACTTCATGTGATTGCCGAAAAATATAATGTCAGCGATACTACTATTGCGGCTGCGTGGATTTTACGTCATCCGGCAAATATGCAGATTGTTACCGGCACTGCAAGTGAAAGCCGCCTGAAAGAAATTATCGCGGCGTGCGATATTACTCTGACTCGTGAGGAATGGTATGAGCTGTACCTGGCGGCAGGTCATCTGCTTCCATAGGGATTATCGATTACCGGCATTATTTTCAAAATGCCGGTAATCCTTAGAATTAGCAAGTTGTACAAAAGAATCTTCTCTTTTACGAAATCTGGTCTCATAAACGAGATAAAGGTTCTAGCAGATGCAGAGCTTGTGTTGAGCAGATCAGAGTACACGGCCTCAGACACAGTCACGCCAGCTTACTTATTAATCAGGGCTGTGATGCCTTGATGTTAGCAGACAGGCTTGGACATGAAAAAGTATCCACAACACTTAACACATACCCCCATCTGTTCCCACATAAACAGCAGGAGCCTGTGAACAATCTGGAGCAACTGGCAGCTGCAGCAAGTGTTACACCAACACTAGAACCACCAGATGGAAATCCATTACTTGAAGCAGTCGAAATATCTTACAACCATACAGAAGTATCTGATACAGGTACTTCCTCAGCAAATGCTATAGCATCAAATCTTCCATATGGTTCAGCACCATTAACCAAAATAATACAGATGCCTCAAAGAAAGATAATTTAATACAAACCTATACTAATTTGCCACCGAAACGATGTGATACAGAGTAGTTGCTATTGGTAGTAAATTAGTAGCAGAGCAAAAGAAAAAGTCTCGGAATCCGCTTATTTGCGGGTTCCAAGACTTGTGTTTTCTATTCAAACTCTTGGGCGGAGAGATTTATCTGGCTGTTTCTTGGTACACATTTGTGCATGTTATTCTTCATATTCATCTTATTTCGCATTTTTGTGTACCTCATCTAAAATTTTTAGAGCCAAAATAGAGCCATCAAACAACCAAATCACTTTTGCCTTTTCTTAATTTCATCTTTTTTTACAAACATACAAATCGCCCTCTTGGGATCGTTTAACATTGTTACTGGAAATACATTCATCTTAGGCATATTAAATTCACGCACTACAGTATATACATTTTCTTTAGGAGCAAAACGAGGCCATATTTCTTTTACTTCATTTATAATCTGAGTTGCTTGTTTTGTTATTTGCCTTTCATAGGAAACCACACCTGAATTAATATGCTGTTCATTAAGAAAATCTTCAACTGCCTTTTTCCCTATTTCAGTTCCATAATATCCGTGTATCTCTATTGTGCAATTATTCTTTTTAATAACAGACTCCAATGGAACCTCATCACGTTGTTCTGGTGCAACATCTGAACCATTTTGTTTGATAAAATATTTCTGTCTATTTGCTCTTACCTGTTCTACTTTTCTCTTTTCACTTTCGTCCGTAACATCAAGATTCAGATAGGCCTTCAACATTCTTATAGTTGCTGAACCACATTCAAAATTATCGCAAAGAAATACAATATTATTAATCCGATTGTCATTGTAATAGAACCCATCTTCTTTCAACTCTAGCATATAATTATACATATCATTTGACTCTCGAACACTTTTGGCTTTCAAATATGTTTCGTATATACTTGTAAGCACACTATCACTTTCTCGCCCATCCTTAGGAACATATAATGTATTTACATCCTTTCGCATAAATTTTTCATCACGATTAATTTCTGAAAATTTCAACTTCTGATGATGCATAAATATTTTCAAATAACTCCCCATCTTTGCCTTATCAATTTCTGACCAAAGCAAATTATGTATTAATCGGTAATATACTTGTGAATCGAAATCACAAAAGTATCTTTTTCCCACTTCCTCCAAAGCAGCTCCTTGAAGTAGCATCATATCGGTAATTTCATCATACTGTGTCCAACTTATTTCAGAAGCAGTTTCCAATGTAAGATAATTCTTACTCTGAGTTTTTTCAAGTGCTGATAACATCTTTAACAGAGTCTGATTGCAAACAACGCCACTTTGTTTCTTATTGTTATATAACAAATAATACTCATCACCACTTCCCCAAATCTCTTCAATCAATCCTTCTGGATCATCAAGAAACTCTGTATCTATCAATAATTGTGTCATTTCTGTATCTTGGCTAAACTTTTTTCCTACAACATCGCTGACTAAATCTACAACCAAAATAAATTTTCCTTCACTATCCTCTTGAACTTTACCATGCAAAACATACCATCCTGTTGGATTTTTGCATCCTATAATAATCTGATACATCCAACTATTATCACTCTTTAAAGGATAAAAATCCAATGGTTCTATTTCATGCTCTTCAATATTTTTCTCTTTTGAATTTTTATTTTTCTTATAAGTGATAACACAATATTCATTTTCTCTTTGCCATTGACCTGCTACAAATGTCAAGGCTTCTATAGAATCAGAGCAATGTTCCACCCAATTTTTCAACACTTGACTTTGATACCATTCACTTGAATTTAATTCATCCACCCCAAGTCCATTCACTCCTACATTCTCATTTTGAAGAAGCATAATAGCTAAACCAAATGTCACTCTATTCATCACGCACTCTTTGCAAACTTTAAGCGCCGAACTCCTATATTCACGTATCGCATCTATTAAGTGTTCTTTTTCATAAATCGTGCCCGTCTTACTTTTCAACCATCCTTTTACTATTTTATTATCATTATAACAGTATGGATTAACTGGTAATAAAGAACCATCTGCCTTCTTAATAATAGAATGTTCAAAAAGAATATTATATGCCTTTTTATCAAAAACCAACCTCAAAAAAGCCTGTCTTCCATCTTCGCTTTTTAGAATGTCAGAATGATCTTTCAATGAATCGCTTTTCTCCAAATCATATTCCACAAAAAAACCTATTTTATTCCTATGATGATCTTTTTCCTCTTCAATGGTTACTCCACCTATTTCCCATAAAGGCTTCCCTTCAAAATAGTTTCGACTTTTATTCCTTACAAGAACTTTATTTGTCATAGCATCATAAAAGATCATAACTCCATTTTTCTGATAATTAAGTAAATCCATCGTATCTATTATATACCCAGAAGCGTTAAGGTACTTAATAAATCTTAAATTGCACTGGTCAATTAGTGTCTGAAGAATTTTTTGTTTATCTTCACAATTAATAAATAACCTAACTGCAAGTTGAAGAATATGTATCTGATATATTCCCAACGGATTATTAATATCTACAAATTCTGGTCTTTCAACAACTTTTGCTATCATGTTATGAATAGGAAAAACATATTGTTCGTCTTCTTTAATATCAAAAACAAAATAAATATTATCTAATTCCTGTATAAGAATCTGTATAGATTTTTGAAGCAACTCATCCTCTATTTTCCAAACATCTCCAACCTTACCATGTGTTTTTAATTCATGTAAAAACCATACAGTAGTCAAATTACTATCATATCGTTCCTTTTCAGTTGCTTCTACACCAATCTGTTCAATACTCTCAAATGTCTGTAATAATTCTTCTACTATATCTTGTGGAACATTTCCTTTATACATAGATTGACAATACTGAAGCAATTGGCAATACAATGCTGCAACAAGTAATCTATACTCCGATAATTCTTGTGGTGTACATGATTTTAATTCTTCAATTGTTTTCAATATTATTCTTCTTTCGTGCTGTCCTGCTTGCAACGCCTGTAAATATATCTCAAGCTTTTTCATTTGACACCTCCGCAGTAATTATTCTCAATGCATTTATGATTATTTCGTCATCCTTCTTCATTTTTGTATCAAACAGTTTTTCTATATATTCATGCTTAATCCTTTCGAAAATAGAGGGGGCAATCACGTGATCTTGCACAGCATAATACAACGAATGTACAAAATTGCTAAAATTTAATGAATCGAGTGATATAAGAGCTAACTCCTCGTTATCTAAAATGAGCTTCATATATCGTTCATTGCGAAATAAAAATTCATAAAATTTTCTAAAATTACTTCCTCTACCATTGCAACTTTTCAAAATATCTTTACGATAGTATTCTAAGCACCAGTTTTGTGCCTCTGAAAATGTATTTGTGCCAAATATATATCCCAAAGATCCTACATCAAAAGGATTTTTCATTAAATAATTCTTTAATTTTTTTCGTCTTTCTTCTTCAACAAGAATTCCTGTATACTCATTTTCCTTTAATTCATAATTAAAACTATTTTGATGAAGAAGTTCTATTCTATCCCCATCATTTATCAGACTAATTTTCCCAAAATATTTGGTTTTATCATAATTTACAGGGAGTCCTGCTGATGGAAGCGCACCGATTAAATAATCATACATTGCCTTTCCGTCAAAATTTGGTTCACAAAAAAAGACAATATCATCAACGTAACGATACATATAAAATCCGTTATTGTTAAATCGTTGACAAACAGACTCCAATAATCGATCCAAAAACATCTCAGCAATAATCCTTGCATAGGCTGGTCCCTGTGGAACACCAATCCGTCTTCCGTTCTGTAGCTTCTTCATCAACATATCATTAAATTCTGTTAAAAAAACAAAAATATTTTTTGTTTCTTCATCCAATAAATCTTCAAAAGACCTAAATACTGACACAAAATCAATATGATCATAAAAACCTTTTAAGTCTATATAAAACGCTTCATAATTATCCATAAAAGGAATTTCTGTAAATACTCTGATGTGATCTATGAATTTCCCCCATGATGAATACCAATAATAAAAAATTCTTTCTTGTGATGTGTAAGATATATGATAACTAAATGATTTCCAATTTATTTTCATTTTGCTACACAATCGCAATGCTAGATTGGTTGTAATAACGCGATCTTTAGCAGAAAGTGATACCAATGTTCTTACCTTTTCTGATGATTCTACTCTCTCATAAGCTTTGTATTCAGTCGGTACATATTCAGTTTTTTCTCCCCTTACTATCTTTTCAATTATGTCATCATAGTGTTTTAAATCATACTGCTTTAAATCACATAACTTATTCCATATAGAAACATCCGGTACCTCATCATTATCTTTTAAATAAGCCTTTTCCTTTTTTACTGTAAGCTCAATATCAGAAACAGCCTTTTTCTCATTCAGTTCCTCATATTGTATCAAAAGATTCTGTTCCAAACCACATTTACGTAGTAAGTAATGTAAACTTGTCTCCTGTCTATCAAGACTGCTTTCTATCTTCATTCCATAAATGTGATAAAGATATTCAAAAGTAGCCGGGAAATATCTATCACCTAATTTTTCAATATTACTATATGTCTTATACTCATCATAATTAGGGAATTTCCTAAATACATCTTTTACAAGCTGTGCATTTGAATCACACAAATACAATGTTCCAAGTAAAACAGTCCAATCTTGTGGCATTGCTAATCCTTGTTTCATTCTAAGAAAAATTTTTTTGAACACTTCCGTCTCTGATAAAATATCTATCACTTGATCCACCGTTATTTCTATTTTACCAGCTAAACGATATTTTCTATATTTTAATTTTACTTCATCACTATGTGATATATCTATGCCCAGTCTACTGGTAATAACTTCTATGTCATTTGGCTTATAATCCTCAAGTATCGTTAGCTGTTCTTGGAAGAACTTTTTTGACTCAGTATCCTCTTTTTTCTGAAAACTTCTAGTAAAAAAAAACGATCTATCCCCTGACATATGGCATGAAAGAGGAAATTTTACTTGTTTCCCAACTATATTATTACGACTGCTGTCTGTAGCTGGAAATCTATCAAGCCCCCACTCCTCACTTTCCATAATTCCATACAATGCCGGACAACACTGCTCCAACTTACACACAATTCGATACCCAAGTTCCTTAGTTATCAACTTATCGAACGTTATCCAAACATGAATCCCCCTTCTTCCAGAGAACTCAAGCATGTAATTAATTTCAAATTCATCTAACATCTGTGTAAATGGAACAATGCTCTGATTGTACAAAGAAAGTACGTTTGGCTCGACTTTATCCTTACAATCAAAGTCGAAACATATCCATTTAATTCTATTTGTCTTATATCCCTGCTGATAACATCCCATAGACCCTTGTCTTTTAAGCATTTGTTCAATCACAAATGGTGACATAGGAAAATATTTTGTAATATATCGTCCATCATCTTGTTGAATTCCAGCCGCATAACTATTTACTACAAACAAACTATATTCCAACTGCGCAATCTTCCTAATAATCTGATCTATTGTCACGATATTTACCTCACTAAAAATTAATATACCCAAACATTTTATCTGTTTAATTATTGGGTGCACTTGATCATAAACATATTTATTTTTTAATAACTAATCTCCTCTCGTATAATATATCATATATTTTTACTCCAAACAATTACTTAAAATGTTGACCTACCGAATAATGATTTATTCATTATTTTTTCAGCTCTCATACCTAAAAAACTCCCTGGCCATCATCTCCGCCGCAGCCTGGTTATCCCCCTTTTTCAGATACCCCTGCACAATCGACCCAAACATTCCCTTAACCATCTCATCCTCAATATTGCAATATGCCTGCATCTCCCCGGCCATAGCCATCGCCACATATTCTATTGGCTTGTTATCCAACAACCTATGCAGCTTGCAACTATTTCAATTACAATGCTCCGATTGGAATTGCCGTGAAGTATAACCTTGTAAATGAATTTATGCAGGAATGGCATCTCAGATATACGGAATTTGAAAAGGAAGAAATCACAAAAGAGCAGTATATGAACTGGAAATTAAACTGGCCGAGGTCTTGTGATGATAACAATGGAAATAAGAACTATGTGGATTGGATGAAAATATGAAAGGAGAATACTAAATTATGTCTGAAAATGACAAAAGAGATTATAACACCTATATATCAAAACTGATATTCAACGACAACGAAGAACTAAATGTAAATCAAAACGATATTGTTGTTTTTGTAGGCCCAAATAATGCTGGAAAAAGCCAATCACTTAAAGATATATATGAACTATGCGACTCTAAGAAGCCTTCAACAGTTATTTCTGATATTGAAATATATAAACCAACCGACTCATTAATTGATTATGTTACCTCTATTTCTAATGTTCAAGACCACGGAAATTATAAAACATATCAAGGATTAAACTATTCATTCAACAGTGTAAATGACAGAGACAACCGCTTTGGAAATGCTCAGAATATTTTTGTTTCATATCTAAATACAGAAACTCGATTGTCAATTTGCAAGCCACCGCAAAACATTAATCGAAATGCGCCAAAAACGCACCCTATTCACAATGTAGCCTTTAATCAACATTACAGAATGAAAATTAGCGATTATTTTAATAAAGCTTTTGCAACCAATATAATACCAAATACTCAGTATGGCGCAACAATTCCTTTATGTATGGGAGAATCTATTTCCATAAATAAAGAAAATGAATCTGATTTTTTAGTTCAAATGGAAAACTATGCTGACATTTTAGAACAATACCCACAAATCCACAACCAAGGTGATGGAATTAGAAGTTTTACAGGAATACTGTTGAATCTTATTATTGAACATCATAAAATTTTTTTAATTGATGAACCAGAATCTTTTTTGCACCCACCTCAAGCTAGAATTATGGGGCACACCATAGGTTCTTTACTCTCAGATAAACAACAAGCTTTTATATCTACACACAGCCCAGAAATACTGAAAGGTCTTTTAGAAACATGTCCTAATCGAATAAAAATTGTTAGAATAACTCGTAACGATAATACTAATCATTTTTCAATATTAAATAATGACGAATTCAATCTTTTGTGGAAAGATCCGCTACTTCGTCATTCCGAAATAATGTCAAGTATTTTTCACAAAAATGTTGTTCTATGTGAAAGTGATTCCGATTGTCGATTATATTCAATAATTGACTCTTATATAAAAGAAACAAAAAACTCTTTTTCTGAAACACTATTTATTCATTGTGGTGGAAAACATAGAATGGGCAAAGTTGTTTCTGCACTTAAGTCACTAAACATTCCTGTATGGATTATTCCAGATATAGATATCTTGAATGATCCATCAGTTTTAAAAGGATTAATTGAGTCTGCAGGCGGTGATTGGAATAATTTTGAAAGTAAAACAAAACTTCTTTCAGCCAATCTAACAACACCTAATAGTACAATTAATCGCCAGAAATATAAACAATGCGTTTTAGATATACTTAATCAATCTTCCGATGGTAAACTCACTCCTGCCGAGATAAAACAATTAAAAGATCTATTAAAAATAGAAACCAAATGGTCAATCGTAAAACATGGAGGGAAAAATAGTATTCCACCAGGAGATGCATATAATGCATTCGAATGTCTAGATAAAGAGTTAAAAAAGCTCAAAATATTTATTGTTCCTGTCGGCGAACTAGAATGCTTTATAAAAAATGTTGCGGGTGCTCATGGTCCAGAATGGATAAACAAAGTATTAGAACAGTATCCGGACTTCTCAGATGCTGTATATAAAGATATAATTGATTTTGTGAAATCTTGGAATATATAAAATGCAAGCATTTTGCAAGCACAAAAACCGAGAGTCCACTTATTTAGCGGTCTCCCGGTCATTTCACATCATTCAAACTCTTCCCAAAGGAAGTATCATCAAATCGAAAATGCTGATTTTATGCGGCATTCCACCACATATGTTTCATCTAATGTTACTCTTTTCATATCGTTTCCAAAAACTTTAGTAGCAAATTAGTTGCAATAATTCCATGTTGCATCTACGAAATCTATGGCAGATATAATCTACTTTTACTACTAAAAACGAATAATCAAATGTGGCTTGCGGGTGCTTAACTGTGCCTGCTGCCACACCAACTATGAAAGGAGCTTTTCTATGAGCAATCAACACAAACATCCAACTATAAGTTTTAGAATCAGTGATTCGGAACGCAAGCAAATCGAAGCTCGTATCCTTGCCAGTGGCATGATGAAGAAAGATTACTTTGTCCGTTCTTGCATCTATAACCGCATCTGCGTTGTCGGCAAGAAAGAAACTATATATCCTCTTGTGCAGACTGTTAATGCACTATATCTGCAATTACTTGAAATGCAGAAAGCATTTACCACACCAAACTGCACTCCCGATACTCTTCCTACGTCAGAAGCCATTAAGGACTTACATATCGAATACACTAATATGCCTACAGCTATTATCGACCTGCTGGATGGTGCAAAATATCTGTGGGAAGGAGACTGTCATGAACAATAGTCTTAATTTTCTATTCGGTATGTACGAACCCGCCACAGACTCCATTATCGCCAACGTCGATGAGAACACAATTCTTGTTATCCGTTGCAAGGAATGTAATTCCTCTGCTTTATTCCAAATTCGCATTGAAAGAAAACGGATTGCAGAATTATGTGGATGCTATGAATTGGTTCAATTATTAGTTCCGATCTGCTTATATTAAGATAAACTTCTTTAACCTTAGCCCAAATGATTATTGAAGTTTATCTTATTCCATTTTCTGCTAATATTCTGCCAATTTCATATAACGCACCAATTTCAAATCTCGCTACCTTATATAATTTTTCATCATTCATTTTATTTCTAAAATAAATACCATCAAAATACATATAATCATATGTTGGTACAAGATCATATGTCTGATTTGCTTGTATCGTTCCTTCTCCCTTTAAAATGCCCGACAAAGTGGAATGATTTCCATTATAAACAATTGTTAAACCTATAGGATAAATATATGTGGCCATATGATTTATTTTGTCATATTCAAATAAATTACCTACATTTTGCCCTATATTTAATAATGCATTAACAAATCGTTCTTTATTCCACGCACATACCAATATTGCATCTTTTGATAAATCTATATTAATATTGCTCTCTCCTAATTCAAAACTCTTGCTATTGTTAAGTTTATCGCTATTAATTAAATACTCTCCTATATCTTTGTATATACTTTGAACATCTGTAACTTCTTCATCCTCATACAATTCACGTACTATATCATATAAATGATAATTCGACATTGCTCTTATAAGTGAATAAACAGGATTTTTTCTCACATCCTTAATATCATTTTTTTTGATGAGATTATGTGTTGTCTTCAACACACTATTTAGTCTCTCTTTTTTCTTTTTATCCTCATTACAAAATAAGAACATCATTTTCCTCCTAAAGTTTCTTCTCCACCTTCTCCAATTCATCTAACAATGCTGGTCTCCTTGGATATGTCTGCTTCAACTCCTTAATTACCAACTTTGCTGTATCTTTGCCATTCCATTTTATAAGCTGAGCAATTTTCTTCGTTATCTTCTTATATTCACGTCTATCCTTTGCCTGAACACAACTCATATACCTGCTCCGGATATTCCTTCACCAAATATTTTCCATAATAAAATAAATCATACAGATTCTCCATTACATCATCAAGTAATCTCTTCTTTTCATTTTCAGAAATAAGAATACTACGATAGCAAACAGTTCGCTTGTTATCCTTCAATTTATCCAGTAAGCTTCCGTAATTTTCATTCCACACCCCGCACTTATTATAAATCTGTTTCAAAACACCCCAGAACTTCTCATTTCCCATCAATAGCAGCTTTTTTTGCCTGTGCGATTTGCTTTTCCTTGTTGTTTGCTGTCTTATATATATCATATAATATATTATTCCAATCTTCCGGATCACTGCAATGATAATGCCATGTTTCTTCTGCATTTACTTTCCCTAAATAAAGCTTCTCTGCTTCATCATAATTCTTATCTTCCATAGCATCCTTGATAGCTATAATACAGAGTTCATTTATTGCAATATTCTGATATAGTTCCTTCTGCGTATTCTTTTTGCCATATAAATGTCTATGTAAAAGGTATCTTACAATCAAATCTTCTTTTTTCGTATATTCCGGGTAATAATCCTCCCGTGAAATTTCCAACAAGGTATCCAAAACCTTTTCAAGTTTCTTTGCACTCTTTTCATCGCATAGGCAAATCCCACATTTCAGCAAGTCATAACGCCAGTCAGTCCAACCATCAAATACACTCTTTCTTGCCTGTTTTATAATCAATGCAAATGCTTGATCCCGCATTTGTTTGTCCTGTTTTTCGATTTCTTTTGCGCATTTTTCTATTAATTCGTATGTACACATGATAACATCTGTAAGCATTCCCGAACTACTATCTGCATGAGATGCTAACTTAACACCAGATACCAGTATATATGTAGCCGCCTCAAGTGCAACCATATAACCACGCATTTCTAAAGTCTCAGCACACATATCAAGACAGTCACGCATATCCATACAAATATTATCGCAGCTGCTCCAACCAATGTATCCCCGATGGGTGTTACATTTAATTGATGCAGTAATTGTGTTTTTCACTATCGATATAATATCTTCTGTAGGTATTATAGTAGCCCCTTTCTTTTATTCAACAATATCAATCTTATATCTTTCACACCATTGCGTTGCGATTTTTTCATATACTTCATCACGATATTGGTACCAATGTTTCTCTTCTGCTGTATGCAGAACTTGCTCTTAAAACTGATGGTCTGCAAGAATATGTTGATGCTATGAATGAATTTAATTAAACTTTCATACTCCCTCTGAGTCTTAAGTTTCTCTCCGAGTTTCTTTTGAGTTTTTATCGAGTTTTTTCTGAAAACAACTCGATAAAAACTCAATTAAATTCTCAATTGCTCTCGATCAAGAAATATATATTTTATATCAAGCTATAGCCCCACAAAATGTTGCATTATCTCTTTCAAATCATCGCTAAAATCTTCTAAATCTTCCATAGTAATGGCTCCTTCATTCAGGAGCGAAAGCATAATATAAAATTGATTTGACCTGCTCATCTCACATTGCACTCCACAATCTTTCTTATCCGCTTTTATTTTTTTCTCTAATGCCCAAAATTTCTCAGATGGTTTCCCATCTCCACTTAGTATTTCAATATATTCTTTGTTGAGTTTATCCATATAAGCTTCTTGCCATCCAGCAATTTTACTTCTGAATATTTTCCAGTCCTTTTCTGAAAATTTGTTCATGCTTATTATCTCCTACATAACATCAGCTTTTATATTTTAATATATCTTCTACTTTTTGTAGTTCCAATACAAGCTAATAACTCCATATTTACCAATTCATTTAATAATTGTCTTGTCCTTGGACCTTTTAAACCTATCTTTTCTGCTACCTGTTCTGTACTATATTCAACCCCAACATCCATATAGGCTAAAATCTGCTTCTGCCTTTCTGATAAATCTATTGCTTTCATTTTTTTGAATCCGCTGATTTTTCTGCTGATTCATCATCAGATTCCTTTTCCATCTTCATAACAAGTGTAACTTGATCAAGATTTGTGTCTTCACTCAATTCCGGTTTTATCCTCGTTACAAATAGCCTAAATATGTATCAGAGAAACTTCAGTACCTACCTTCCATCCACATACTTTTTCAGCAATGTAAATTGCTTTGAAGAAAGCTTATTTTTATCGCTCGAACTTACTAGCACTTCAATTTCTGGCTTAAAATAGTTATCCGGAAGAGATTCTAAGTATTCTTGTAAAGATGCTAATTCTAAAAACAAATAATAATTCTTTTTAACAAACCACTTACAAAGAAAATTGCATTTATCACTTGTACACGCTTTACCACACTTAACTTTTATTGCAGTTTTGTCAATTGACTCCAATCCCATTTCTTTACATCCATACGGATTTTCATGCGTTAACTGTGGCAATTCAACATCTATCCTTAGCATAATTTTTTCAACAATACTGTTCTTCTCCAAAAAATTAACTTTTTTGTTCTCATCCAAATAATAATCTGTTTCTATTTCATATCCCTTTGTAACCAAATGGGACAACCAATGAAATCTCGAAGTATCTCCCATATTATCTAAGTTATGGTTTAAAACCAATGCAGATACACGATAATTACTCATATCCAACAAATCTGCCAATCTCAAGATTATCTTTGTAAATTTTTGGCTCCATAACTTTGAACTAGCAGTTGATTTGATTTTATAAATATCATTTACTTTATATCCATGTGCTTCTGATACCTCTGCTACAATTTCTCTAAGCGCACTATCTATAAAACCTAGCTCATGTCGATTTCTTATTTCTGTAGCACTATTTTTTGCATGATTTTCTCGTACTAATTTCTCATAAAACGAATCAACTTTTAAATAATATTCTTTAAGCAATCTCTTCACTGGTCGTTTTGCTAAATTTGATTTTTTCAACTCTTCACGTATATTCTTAACAAAATCTGAGTATATTTTATTACTCTCGAAACCTCCGGATTGAATTGAATCTAAATCTGGAAATGTTACCATTGATATATCATGTAAATAACAGGCTATGAACAACACATAATAGTCATTTTTCGATATATTAATATAATCTATCGCCCTTATTATTTTTAATGAATTTTGAATTAGATCAACAGCATGTTCTTGATTATGAAGGGTATAAAAATATAAATGTTTTGAGCCATTTTTCCATACATCACAAGTGTATTTATGAACTAATATAAGATTATCAATATATGCTGGAATACTCACAAATGTTTTAAACACTCCTAGCACCTGTATGATTGAATAATCAATTGCATGCTGATACTCATCTTGAACAAAATCCTCTTTAATTTTTTCAAAATCTTCGAGTGTAAAATGATTATTCCTCAAATATATCAATATTCTTAACTCAGAATAGGTAATTTTTCTATTATTATTTTTCTGTAAGACTACATCATCACTAATTTCTATTTGCATTAAACCTGACAAAACTGCATTTATACATCGCCTTTGTATTTCAGACGAATTGGATATTACCAGATTCGCAGTATTATAAAACTCCGTCCCCATAATATCCTTAACTGGATATTCGCCATGTGTTCTATACAATTCATTCTTTACAAAATCAGTTTTAATATTGTCTGCTTTTTTTCTTACATAAGATGTCCTTTCTTTAATCAATCTTTTTAATGTTGTGTATGCTGACACTTCCGAAGCCTCATATTGAAACTGCTCGATATAATCCCTGTATGCAACATATAGATAGGAACTATTTTTATTATTGTTTCCAAATAACAACATGTTTAATTTAAGAATTTTTTCAATTAATACAGAGTAATCCTCTCCCATTTCGTGCATTGCTTTCAACACAAAACTGATAGTTGCCCCCAATGTGTCTTCATTATATAGTTCAAAAAATTCTGATAGATTGCTGCCTTTATCACTATTATCATCCAAAAATTTCAAGTCGTTTAAAAGTTCTTCCTGTAATGATTGCGTATCGCTTTTCTCCCTGTACTGTAAATCCTTATATCGATATTTAAAGAACTTTTTATAACGAACCAATTTCTTTTTATAAGACTCTTTATATTTTTTATCTTCTGCCGTTAATTGCTGTTCATCATTTATTTCTAAATCAATTTGTTCCAATTCTTTATTTATTACTTCCTGTTTTATTCAATAGTATTCTACTTTCTTCATCTGAAAAGCTTGTATTGATATCAAATGCAGTCTTTGATGTTTCTCTACCAATACAATGAATATATACTTCACCTTCTTTACTATCTGCAATATTAGAAATTGTACTCTTATCACCAGGTGGGTGAATGTTTATACCATACAAGTCTATTTTTTCTGCAACAAATGATAATAAATCTGACGAAATAAATTGATTCTCTTTTTCATATAACTCATTCATCCACACAGTTATTTTTTCATTGACATCCTTAATCTTTTGTCCAAAATCCTCAACATCTTTTATTTCATTTGTAAATACAGCAGAATCATCAACATAAAACACCATTTCACCTGGCAATACCTTTTTATAGAATTTTTCCACCTCTACCATAAATAGATTTGCCAAAAAATAACTTTGTGGAAGCCCTTGTGGAAGTCCTATTGCAAATCTACAATCCCTGTGGTTTTTTTTGTCTAAATATATCTCCAAATCTTTCTTACTGAGTTTTTCAATTTCAACAAAAATCAGTTTTTCTAATATCTTACAAAGCATATTTTTATCATCTTCACTATATTCAACTGGTATTTGTTGAACTATATAGTTATATAAACAGACAGGATTTATTGAAGGAAAGAAATTCTCTAAATCAAGATTTACTTCCCATTTGTATTCTCCATTATCATGGAAATTTTTATAGTAATCATTTGCTTTAGATGTGTATTCTTTATATTGCTCTTGCCACGGTTTAAATAACTTCTCTGGTTCATATGCAACTCTATTTCCATAAAAATTATGAGGGATAAGTCTACTAAAATTTGACATAGATATTTTATTATCTGCATCAAAATCATATATAAGAATATTTAACATCGAAACTGCTGTAATCTGATCAAGAAGGCTTGATGAATGTAAAGGTCGAAATACAACCTTATCATTTTCCATATCATATTTTTTTGGTTTAAAAAATATTCTTGCATGTAAATAATGGGACTCATCAATCAGTTGATATAAACGTTCTTGCACTTTTTCAATCCATTTTTCAATATTTTTCTCATCGAATTTATCCTTTAATCTATTGAGTTCCTCCTTATCTCGTTTGTCTAACAATTCTCTGTTTGAAATATACGACTCAACAGAATACAACGCCAAATATATATTCTGCTTACTAAACAACCTCTTGCGTATGCTTAATTCATTCTGTTTCATCCTCAAGTACTTCCTTTCTTCGTTTTAAAAAAGTTGCTATACACTCATCAATTATTTTCTCATAATCGTCCTCAATATTTATTTCTTCTGCAATCACAAATCCATTTTCATGTATCAATTCCAATTCAAGCTGCAATATGTCCCTTTTAACGATATCAGGATTAAATGTGTTGCTAAGCCTTACTTTCCCCTTTTCAAATTTCCATACATCATCAATATTGATTATGCACTCTTGTTCAATGCCTGCAGCAAAAATCTTATCCAAAATCTTATCTACGAGTATCTGATATTTTAGTTTTAATGCTTTTTGACATTGAATAAAATCTTTCACATACGCACTCAAATAAGTCTTATTATAGGCATATTCCGGATTAACTGCTACTAAATATTCAGAAAAAGCTCCTATCATTTGTTCTATATCTTTTTCTTTATCCGCTGATATTTCCTGACTTTCAATAAATTCCTGAAAACTCTTCGTATTTTGTATTCCCATTTACATTCTCCATGTTAACATAATTCTATTAGGGCAAACCCAAATCCCAACTACACACATTTATAGAACTATTCTTCTTCCTCTTCAATCCATTCCTTCAATTTCTGCTGGAGCAACTTCTTATCCGGCAAATATAATTTGTACTCTGATGCGTAAATATTTGCATCTTTGGGTAAAGTAATCTCAACTAAAGCGTCATTCTTTTCTTTGCACAGAAGAATACCTATTGTGGAATTTTCATCTTCTAATTTTTCATATCTATCATAATAATTAACATACATCTGCATCTGTCCAATATCCTGATGCGTCAGTTTATCCACTTTAAGGTCTATCAACACATAACAACGTAACAGACGATTATAAAATACTAAATCCACATAAAAATTTTCTTCATCATATGTAAACCGTTTCTGCCTCGCTTCAAAAAGATAACCCTTTCCCAATTCCAATAAAAATTTCTGTAATTTATTAATAAGGGCTGTTTCCAAGTCTGTTTCAGAATACTTTGCTTTTTCTTCCATACCCAGAAATTCAAGAACCGTAGGCTGCTTTATAATATCCTCTGGTTTTGCAATAACATTGCCTTCTGTTGCAAGGCGTAAAACACCTTCTTTATCTCTGCTTAACGCCAAACGTTCATATAGACTGGAATTATATTGTCGCTGCAAAGTACGAACTCCCCATCCTGTTTTTGCCGATTCAATTTCATAAAAGCTACGTTCAGCTTCATTTTCTATGCGCATTAACTGTAAATAATGCGACCACGAAACAATAAAAGGTGGCTCTTTTTCAAAAAGGCTAAACACTGTTTCACTTTTTTCAATTGCAAAAAGGCTAAACACCGTTTCGCTTATTCGTTCTTTATATGTCAAATAAAATTTTCTGGCATTCTTTAAAGTATCTTCTGAAAATCCTTTACCAAACTCTTTCTGAAGCTTTTCTGATAATGTTTTAATAACTTTGCTTCCATATTTTGCTCGCTTTTCTCCCATTTGTTGCGTTTCCACAATCCATCTACCTAATGAATAGTAAGTCATTATCTGTACTATATTTACATGATTTACAACAATATTTCTTGCGTAATTTATTAATTCTACTGAATCAGTACATAATTTTTCAAGTTCAGCATCATTTTGGATAATATCTAAATTAAAATCATCACTCATATTCAAAATTTCTCCTTTCTCACTTATATACTTCTATTATCTTGCCACAGAACAAAATCTATTCTGTATTCATCGTCATCAATCCAATATGTTATTATCTGCAATAAAGTGTGAACTTTTTGTTTTTCAAAAACTCCAGACAATAATTTCTCCGATGGTATCTGTTCTCCTTGCTCTGTAGCAGTAAAGACCATAGCATATTCCTTTTGTGAATTACGCAATGTGCCTACTAATTCAAATCTTTTTCTTTTCGCTATTACAAATGCTTTCTCAACTCTTTCAACAAAACACCTTATTTCATCCCTAAACAAATGTGCCAAAAATTTTACCACTTCATAACATCCATTAGGTTCTGATACCATTTCTATATGCTCATATAAAACGGATACATATTGTCTAAAAAGCTCATAATAAAAATTATTTTCCGCTAATACATCATCCCCATATTGTTCATATAAATATTGATGTACCAAAGTTTCTTGTTTCTGAGGCTTGCTTAGAAAGAACCCTTTCTTTGTTTCTGTAATCAATAAATTAATTACACCGTTTTTTTCATAAAACGCTTTTCTCCATTTTACATATTCTATTATTTCTATTGGAGACACTAATTCTTGACACATAAGCTGAAAGTCATCTATTGACATACAATTAACTGATAAACCATCAGCAGTATGACTACGAAGTAAATGTTCATATTCTGATATACTAACATTTTCAAAAACAACCAACGGAACAATTTCCGCACTAGGATTAATCTTTGTTTCTTTTCCTCTAGCATTTATGAAAGAGACTTTTTCATTATTGATAAACAAAATTGTATCCTTTATCTGTTCCTTTGCTTTTTTACATTTCTTTTTCAGCCACTTTTCTTCTACATTTTTGTCCTGCGTCCTATCCCTTTCATTCCGTTCCTTTAATTGAATTGCCAGTATAACATCTTCAAGATTTATAATTAAATCCGCTAATTCTATCTCTGTCCCACCTTCTGGAACGAATTTCAAATCAGCATATACAAGCTCTTTATAAAAGAAATCTTCCGAAAAAGAACTTAATAGTTTTTCTGAATTAGTCACTAAAACACCACCTATTTTATTTACTGCTTGTCCACTTCCGTAAAGAAGTATTCCAATGTATCCACAAACATATTTGCATCAAACAATTCTTTTATCTGTTCCCTGTTCATCCAAGCAACCTGTGCCACTTCATCCGTTGTAGCATTTCCCAAATCGACTTCTCCTTCATATTCAAACAGCCAAACATCCATAATATCATTAAAGATTTTTCCCTCAATGATTTTTCGTATCTTTGTAAAAAGCACTTGTCCATTTTCCGGCATTAAATCAACGCCAACCTCTTCCTTTGCCTCACGAATTGCTCCCTGTAAACTATCTTCTCCCTTCACAACCGAACCACCTACACATTCCCACATCAAAGGATATGTTGGCCTATTTGCAGAACGCTGCGAAATAAGGTACTCTCCCTTTGAATTACGAATCCATACATGCACCACCAAATGATATCCATCTATCGGTAGCTGCTCTCCTCTTACATGGTCTTTTCCCAGAAGCTCTCTGTTCTCATTATACAAATCCCATATTTCTGCATCCGGCACATACTCCACAATATCCCCAAAATCTGCATGTAAAGTTTTGCAGATTTTGCTAAGAATCGTTAGGCTCACCTCTTCATCACGGCGAAGCTTTGTCATTGTATTAGGAGCAATTTCTGCCTTCTTACGCAAATCCAATTTGCTCATTTCTTTATCCACTAATAATTTCCATAATCTTTTATAAGATACAGCCATGGTAATTTCTCCTTTTTCTTTTCACGCTATCAAACAAACTTATCTAGCATCTCTACAATCTTTTCTCTTTCGCCACTACCATTAGTCATAAATCTCAGTAATGGAATTTCATACAACTCCATAATATGATTTTTCAACAAATCTCTTGAAGCCTGAACAGTATCCTCTTTATGGTATTCATATCCGTCAACCTCAATCGCCAACACAGGCTTTTTACCAATTCTATTATAAATCAGAAAATCTAAATGTGTTGCTGGATTCATTGCATACTGACATTCCTGCTCATTTAATAGTTCTGGATTCTTAATCAACATATTCAACGGAAAATGACAAACAACATCCAAGCTTGAATACTTGTTAGCGGAGATAATGTCCTCTATCAATGAATACATCAGATTTTCCGAATCATATTCTGATACTTTTTTGTGCTTCTGCAAATATACCCTTCTTTCCTCAGTATACTGTTTGTAAAGGTAATCAAAAATCGAATAAATCTTGCTTTCAGTAACCTCAAAATTATTATACTGAATGTAATCAATCAAATCTGTTATATTGCGCTCTTTTGATTGCTCATTTCCAGTTACAACCAACATCAATTTCTTTTTGGCTCTTGATACAGCAACATTGATTAAATATGGATCATCTGCAAAATCAGATATTTCATCATCCACGGTAGATATAATAATATTCTCTTTCTCCTTGCCCTGGAACTTATGCACTGTAGCAGCATCAATATCTGTTGTCTCCTTGCTTAATGCTTCTACCTGATTTTTGTACGGTGCAATAATTCCGGTTTCTTCCGGATTGGAAACATATTTTGGTATAATCTCATTTTTAATAACATCTATCTGGCGCTGACTATAATGGTTACGCTCATGATTTCCTGCGACTGTTTTTACCACAGATAATACATCCTCTTCACCCTTATCCGTTGTCATAATAATCAATTCACCACGATAGAATTTCTGGTTACAGAAATTGATTATTTTGGGGTGACACCTATAATGTTCCCGCAACAATGTTTGTGTTACGTTTGGCATAACATCCAAAATGGATTGTAGAAAACTCTTCGTATACTGATATCCTTCACCCACATTAAAGCTGTCAAATATAGCTTTTGCTTTGGTCTTTATATCATCTGTAACAACATTGGGAAGTTGCTTGGTATCCCCCACAATAACAACATTCCTTGCACAGGACAATGCCAACGCACCAGTTGCAATATCTACCTGTGATGCCTCATCCATGATAAGGTAATCATACACCACATCTGAATTCAGGCTGTTTCTTGAGGAAAATGTTGTACTTAATATAACCGGATACTCAGCCAGTACATCGTATGGCTCCTTCCACAAATTATCTTCACTAAAAGTTTTTCTACTGCTGTTACCTTCATACTTTCTTGCCAGTTTGTCTTTTAACACAATCATTGACTGATTGCATAAATCATCAAGCAAATTCTTATTAACATTATTCAAATGCTTTTCAATATCTGCAATTTCTGCAGACAATTCCTCCTGCTTCGCACGATAATACATTGCTTGAAAGGTTGTAATTATCTTTGAAATATCCTGCTTATAAATGCTCCAATCGGTTACTCCATATTTAAATAAGGCTTTTATCTTGAACCAAAATCCTATTGCCGTTTTCTCTTCTGAAATCAACTGGCATTCCTGCCACAATACCATCCATTGCTTTGAAGATAGTTTTTTCTTGAACTTAATACTATCTGTATGAACATCTGATTCTTTAACATATTGATTGAAATATTCCTGTTCAGTAACCAACTGTGAAAGTTCCTGCCTTAAACACGCCAGTTTTTCCTGCTTATCAAAAACACTTTTTAACTGACTGGATTGCTCTGCTATTCCCTTCTGCAAAACACTTGGATCTTCTCCCGTTTTCCACGACGAAAAATCGGGATAAGCGGCGTCCTGATGCTCAACAAATAATTTCTTATTTTTAGAACTTCCTAATGTCGCAGCAACAAAACCCAAATTGTATTTTGGAGAAGATAATTTTTCATATACGTTTTCTGTTGCCGAATTATTATTGGATACTATCTGTACCGTTTTCCCTTGCATTAATATATTGGCAATAATATTCAATATTGTTTGTGTCTTCCCTGTTCCTGGAGGTCCCTGTATAACACTAATCTGATTCTCCATGGCATTTTTCACTGCCTTGTACTGACTGTTATTGCATCCGAATGGGAAAATCGGAATGTATTCCCGTCCTATTCTTTTCTCTTGCAATAATGATGGATTCAAATACTTTGCTAAAGCCACATCACTACCCACAAAAGAAATTTTATCAAACCTCTTAGACAATAGTTTTTCACCAGTCTCTTCATTCTTAAGATTACTCAAACCTGCAATTTGCTTTATATATTCAAATACATTTGATGACTGGCTTTGATTAAGACAGGACTCTATAATATGCAAATCGCTCCGACGATAATCTCTTTCACCACCATCGCCAAAACAAATGTGCCAATAAGACTCACTTCCGCTTCTAAATACATATATTGCATTAACATCAAAGAACTCTCGTCCTTCTCTGCTAATCCGATACATGTTAGGATTCAAAACCTCCGGATCAGTCAACTTTTCCACATTCAAATATGCATACGAGTATGTTTTTCCAGTATTGAATTTTACATCCCATTTTTTGGTATTTCTATTGTACACACACGACATTATTTCGTATGTCTTTATTTCACCTTTAATAATGACCATATAATATCTTGTATTCATCTATACCTCTCTACTTCTTATCCGCACGTTGCTTACCATTAAATTCCTTCTCCACATGGCAATGTTCCTGTTTGCCAACCAACTTATCGCCTTCAAAATCCAATTCTATAATATATGGCATCCTATCTATAATTCGCAAAAAATCTTCACAGCCAAAATTACTATCATAAAAGTTCAATATCGTACTAAGAGCAGTACCATGGGTTCCTATAACAATATCTTTATCCGTATTATCTGATAAAATCTCATTCAGTGCCTCTATGTTACGTTTTTGCACCATAGCAATGGACTCTCCACCTTCTTCATGATAATTATGATCAGCCCATCGTTTCTGGAACATTCCGTGATTGTTTCCATCAGGTCCTTTTTCGTGCTCCCTCAATCTCTCATCTGTTATAATCTCTTTTGTGAAAAAATCTGCTGCCTCTGCAATGGTATCCATACTACGTTTATACGGACTACAATAAAACGCATCTATTTTCTTATCCTTCAAAAACTCCAGCACAATTGCAGAATCTTTCTTACCCTCTTCCGTCAAAGGTCTTGTCCTGTCTTCTTCCCATTCGTATTCCGGCTGTGCGTGACGCACGAAATAAACTCTTGTCATTTGATCAGCTCCATTTCATCTTCCATTTTTACAAATCCATATTTTTCATACAATGGCCGTCCCATCTCTGTTGCCTCTAAAGTAATCTGTGATACGCCCTGTTTCCTTACATCCTTTACCAGTAAATCTAATGTATGAAATGCAATCCCCTGTCTCCGATATGCCGATGCCGTATACATATTCATAATATAAGCCTTTTTACCTGTTGGATTATGGTAGGTCGGCATAACCTGATAAAAACTGACACCACCAGCGCCAATAAAGGTTTCGTTATCATACACTAGATATGCAATATGCGCACCTGTTTCTAATGTGCTCTTATAATACTCATAGGATTCTTTTTCCACCAATGACATATCCACATCATTCGATAGTTTGTTTGCTGCACGAAGAACAATAATTCTAGTTCTTACAAGTTCATCTATGTCTGCTATGGTTGTTTTTTTATATTTATAGTTTTTTGCCATCACATACTACTCCTCTAAATCTGTTAACCTTTTCGTAAAACAAATAATTCTATTTGCTTCCGCAAATCCCATTTTCAAATGAAACCTAAGACTATCTTCATTATCCAACTCACAGTCACTCGCAAACTCAAGGCACCCCTGATCTTTTGCCCAATTCTGACATTCTCCTAACAATTCTTTCGCATAACCTCTTTTTTATATTCTTCTAAAACAAAAATGCCTTCCAAATATCCTACCAGACTGGAATCAGTTCCCTCTACATAGTCAAACCTTAATCCGCATTGTGCAAATCCAACTATATGTTCCTCTGATATAGCAAGAAAATAATATTTTTTCCTTTTCTTATATGTTCGCAAAAATTCTTTGTTAAATCTTCAACTGTGTGTGATTTCCACATTTGAATTGCCAAGCTCACAATTTGGGGAACATCCTCTAATGTAGCTTTTCGAATCAATTTTACCACCTATCCTTAACTCTTTCTGAAATATTTGTAAGATACTATAAAACACTTACTCTATCTTGCTACAAAATTCTATAATTTCTTCTTTCCTACAGTCCAAATCTTCCTTATATTCCACTGAACATAAACCAAGACTGTCACAACACTCAATTTCCATATGTCCATAAAAATGTTCTATGCTTGCAATAATTCTCTCACATTCTCCCATACCCGGTCCCGTTCTTAATGCAATGGCATATCCCTTCTTACCACTACTTATTTTGGCATGCGGTTCATGTGTGTTACACCACGGAGTACATCTATCAATAAAAGCTTTAAATTGTCCCGGTATATCCGCCCAGTATGATGGAGACACGGATATAACTATATCAGCCCATTCATATTGCTCAATTATCCTATCAGCATCGTCATTCTGAACACATTTTGCTGTATTATGACAAGTTCTACATCCTTTGCAAAATTTTATATCATAATCATCAATACATATGTTTTTAACATCATGTTTCTTTTCCAGACAAACTGTAACTATATTAACAATTTCTGCCGTTGCCCCATTTCTGACAGGACTACAATTCATTACCAATACTTTCATTTTGACCTCCGCTTTCATGTACCATATTTTTATATGATATCACAGAATCACCACATCATCAATAGCAATCGCAACTTCTTGCGATTGTTTCCTGATTTGCAATATACAATTTCTTCAAATAGCAACCATTCTCCTAAAAATTTCCCATTACAGTCCTTGTAGTTTACTCTTGTGTCTTTGCAGTTTAATTCCTTAATGTGATTTATGAAACTATTAACCACATTTACCTATCTCCATCCAAATTCATCTAACTTAGGACATTCTATTTCATAACGGTGTATATTCCCCAGTTCAAGAAGTTCCTCTGTATCTTCTCTTGCAAGTTGCTCCGTACTGTACACCCCATAAAGAATTGCCTCATAATTACCATTCCCACATACATCATCATAGCCAATAACAACATATAGTTCCTTGTCAGCGTATGTTGCAAGCTTTTCATCCTGCACATCTGCCTCTACAGGTAATGCCATTTCTTTTGCCTCACTGACAATCTCATATCCATAATCATTAATCCACATCTCATCATCTGCATACACACATTCATGAATATGATCAACTGCAAAACACATTTGTTTCCCATCGGATGCAACTTATACCCCTTTGGAGCAATCATAAGTGCATCAATCATTTCTTCAACCGTTTCTATGTCATTGCTTAGAATTTCATATATAGGTTTCTTCATTTCCCTGATGCCTCTTTCCATAAAAATAAGCTATTACCGGAAGAATTATTCTCCCAATAATAGCTTATCAAATACATATACATCTATCATTGTCTTTATAGTTTAAATCTGTGTCCTTGTGGTTTAATATCCAATTGGCACAACTAATGACAAATTAATAACTGAATCCACCAATTATTCGTTAAATATAAAAAACTTTCCATTATATTCCGGTAATTCTTTAACAAATCGTTTTTTATACTCATCTGATGGCAAATATATAGATTTAATATCATCAATCGAAAATGTAATATTCTTTAAACATCTCCACTCTCTTTCCATATAATAGTTATCCGGATGATCATCTGGTAAAGTTGCATCATACAGCTTTACATATGACATTTGATTTGCAATTCCTTGCATGATACTGTAAAGCATAGGATGAAATTCTCCAGAGAAAAAAGCTTTTCGCACTTGGTCATTAAAAAGATCTAAATGTTTTTCCAATCCAGCTGCTTTTAAACAATTCTCCTTTTGAGTTAAGCTATCTCCTATATACCCCATTTCCATAAGAGGAAGAATATTTATGGATATCTGCAATAGATATGTAAAATATTGTTCCGGATTTCTGGGTGTACATGATTTTCCTTCTTGTGTTTCATCCCCACGTTCTACAATGGAATAATTTTTAGGTACATACATTACTGGGTGAGCCCCCTGCGCAGCTATAAAGTTTTTGTCAAAGCCCATTCCAAATTTACTGTACTTACTTGTATGTATTGAAAGTGAATTATCTGGTATGTCACAAAAGCATACGCAATCGCATCTACCAAACACTTCACCTACATGCTCGCATTGATACCCTCCTTGAAAGAAGTTCTCTGGCTTATCTGGATTCGAGAGATTAGCAATTAACCGTGCTCCTTTGATTATTGAAACAAGTAATTCAAATTTTTCATCATCTGTTTTTCGTGAACGTCCAACAAAATGGCATAATAAACTAGAAGTATAATCATTTACAGACATCGTATTCCTCCGTCACTCATTTAAGAGTATAATAAATATAAGCTACAAAATGTTCTATGTAATAGAATCGGTAGTCCAATGTCTACTACAAATTTATTTTATCATAAAATACTATAATTTTCAATTTTTGGCACTCCGATACAAAACGATATTCCCCCTACTTTTTTACTCCTTCTCATACCCCAATGCCACAAGCAACTCCTTCAGGCTCCTTGGCTCATAATTCATATACGGCTGCATACACCCTACATTAATAGCAATAATATCCTTGTCCCCTTCACACTTAAATTCCGGATTTTTATTCATTTCCTTTAAGCATTTCTGAAAATAATCATCCTCGGCGGTTATATGTGTATGCCCATAGAGCAGTATTACACCTCTATGCTGACCATTCCACATAAGTATCGGAGAATGACTCATAACAACCTTATGGTTTTTGTCATTATATGAATCTCCCAGTTCCTTATAATCACATACATCATAAAAAACCTGTTACAAACGATAATCAGATAAATCATCATGATTTCCTTTTACCAGTATCTTTTTCCCTTTAAGTACAGACATAAAAGCAATCAGCGCCTCGCTTCTACCTCTCATACTAATATCACCAAGAATATAGACTGTATCCGCATTAGTTACTTTCCTGTTCCATTGTTTCTTTATATAATCATGCATAGGTTACTGCTCTCAACTCCTCGTCTGACATATTCTTGATATCTGCAAGCTCATCATCGCTATCCTCAAAGATTTCTTTAGGAATCTGTCCGTCAAATGGGAAGTTAAAAGGTGCATAAGTAGGCATAAGTGTACCTTCGACAAAGTAAGGTAAACTCTTTCCATTATCGTAAGTATATTCACTTGGCGATGCAGACTTTTTCTGATACTCAAACTGAGCAAAGTCAAAGTGACCATCAGATAACAGTTTGTGCAGGATATCATTTACAACAACAGGCTTAAGGTTTCCAATAAAGAAATTGTTGCATGCAAACACAACTGGCATATTTACCTCAACCTCAAAATACAATCCTGTTGCATTCTGCTTATTATCTTTAGCTACCTGCACAAGTCTCTGCTCTGCACCATTGAAAATAACTCGCTCTTCCACAACTGGTTGAACGCTTTTAATTTGTAATAGACCACTATTTGGTGTTAATACTTTCATCATAAAATTGCTCCTTTCAAATTTTGTTGCTAAGATTAATCACTCTAAATCAAATAAAAGTCAAGAGATTTTTTAAAACTACCCCTGAAAAAGATTATTTTATGAGAAAGTCCTCTTCATTGTTGGCTTTATTCCACTCCGCCAGACGATTCACTTCATTAAGCGCGTCAGCCCAATCATCCTCATAGAGATTTTGTATTGTGTACCAAATAATTGTTAACAACTTTTTTCTGTCTTTAGGCTCAAAGGAATCTGATGGCTCTAATAAAATGATTTTTGTGATATCATTCTGAAGTTCAATATGATTGTAACCATAAAGTTGAATCAGAAACGTGGTTATAACACTAACCTTGTTTCTTTTTATCACTTTATTTGTTTCCTCACGATATTTGTCCAAAATATCTACTATATCAGCGTTGAAACCTTGCTCTCTCCAACGCTCTCGTGCCATATCAAAAAAACTATCACAAGCTCTGTCAACTAATCCCATTGCCTAACCTCCTAAAGGTAGATGAACAATTACTCCAACAACTGTAATCATGTCATAATAAACCCTGAAAAACTTAGCTGACTCCTCTGGTGGAACAACAAGTTCATCACTTGTAGACAATATGACTGCATTACTTATACCCTCTGACCTGTAATACTCTGCAATCCTCAAAATATCATCATATTTTTTTGCTATGTTCAGAGCATTCCAATCCCTTACATGGTTCTGCTCATCTCTGCTCTTTGGCTTTAGCAGAACAAAAGAATTTGGGTGTCTTTCTGTAATAGTGTTTAGTAGCATAGAAAATCCTCCAATCGTATAATTTTTGAACCCAATCATGGGTTTGTGCTATGTTAGCTCTCGTCTTAATTTCTGTAAATAAAGTCTTGGAATCTTTTTTAAAAAGTTGCATGAACTGTTCAGTTATTTGCCTGTCTGCGAAAAATGTGCAAAAATTAGAGCCACCCGAAGATGACTCTGTATCTTTACATTATAAACTTGTAGCTTTATCGAATGTTTCTTAGAATTGCTGTACCATTATACCATAATCTATGCATATGATATAAATCAACTTCCAATATTTTTTATATACTCTTTTAACTTGCTTCTCATATCATCAGGAGAGATATGAATGTTTTTATTAAATTCTTCCTTCAAATATTTTACTAATTGTTCTGATTCCTTATAGCCAAATTTATGCAATCTTTGATCCAATGAACCATAAGTAAAATAAAACAAAGAATTTAATTGACTACTATTTTGCACTAATTCAAATAACATTTCGATAGTAGTTATATCTCTTAATGAATAATTTTGTTCCACAAGAAGATATTTACTCTCATATTCTCCCAAAGCATTTCCTATATATTTTATTGGTGTGTTTGCTATCTTTTTAAATGCTTCATCATCAAGATTAAAATTCAATCGTGTTATCATATCACCATACATAAAACAGCTCGCAATCGTTTCCTCTGTAACAAATGATAGATATTTTTCATTATCTTTAGCTTCTGTTATTTGTCCTGGTATATATTGAGCAAATACTTTTTCTTCACTCCTCCCTGGAGATGATTGTGAAAATCTATAAAATAAATGGTCAGTTTTTGCCAAATCCTCTAGTGTTTTGGGAAATTCTTCAGTTTCAATACCTTTAACATCAATTGTCTCTTCCATACGTTTCGCTCTTCTGAAAAATTTATTAATCATAATGCTAACCACCTGTTATGAAGTGACCTCTTGTCAAGAATAAATTGCAAGAAATCACCACATTTTCCTTTCTTTAAATTTTAACACTGGGTACAGAGGTAGAGCCTCAGATCTAACAGTCCCCGGCCTTGGCCACTCTGCTATACGTGGATTGGTTACCTACAGGTCAATGGTCCGCCGTGAATCTTGCCGTCTCCTAGCGTGAATCAAAATATATAAATATAATGTCAACAGAGGGGGTTCGCAAATAATTCGGACCTAGAAATGCTCTAAGACCCTGCCTCTGTATCCAGTGTTAATTAGTTATTTTGCAGATGTAATCTGACAAAGTCAGTTTCTTCTGCTTGATTACCCTTAAGCATATTCAGGTGATTCTGTCAGGGACTTGTCGCCAATGGCGATGTGAAGCATCCTTGACTGAAGCAGATGGATATTCTACTAACTTACATGTTCTGTCATCATTCCCCAGATAAAACATGCTAATTCTCTTGCTATTGCTGTTGTTGCCACATTTCGATTAACTCCTTTTTTCAGGGTCATTTTGTAAAACCTGCGTCTAAGCCTTTCACTTGCTTTATCTGCATGCGCAATTACTTCCGGCGAATTTCTTTTCTGTCTTTGTTTCAATGCCATTGATTTGTGTCCTACATTTCCTCTTGTATAACTCTGGGCTGCTTCAACTAAAAGTCTTCGTAAGTGACAGTTTCCTGCCTTTGTTATACTGTATCGATTAACTCTCGCATCACTGGAATCCTCACTTGGCACAAGACCTAAAAACGAAGCAAATTTCGGTGCTTTTTCAAATCTTTCAAAATCACCAACTTCGACAATCATTGAAAGGGCTGTATGCGTCTTAATTCCGATAAGACAGCTCATATGCTTTACTTTTTCTTTGTACCTTTCTGCTGATGCAAGTTCTTCTATTCTTTCATCAAATCTGCTGATTTTTTCTGTTAAGTATTCATATGTCAGAAGATATTCGTCTAAGGTTTCTCTTTGTAAAGCTGACAATTCTAAGGTTTTTAACCATTTCAGATGTGCAATAGTCCAATAAGTTTTTCCACATTCAAAGTGCTTTCCCTGTCTTAAAACAAATGCAAGAATCTGTTGTTTTACTTTTTTGAGATACAGCTTCTGGTCATCACGCATTCTAATATATTCCTTAACATCATTGTCATCATTATCTGGAACATATACTTCACTATAAGTATGAAATGCCAGACATCTGGCTATATTTGCAGCATCTTTTTTATCAGTTTTTACATGATGTGTATTAGTTACAGCCATTGTACTTGGAGCCAATATTTTGCAATCTACAGCATGTTCTTTTAGTTGATGATACAAGGAATATCCAAGACATCCTGCCTCATATCCGCAAACAAATGTAACTTCACCATCATATCTGGAACGAACCTGGTCAATGTACTTAAGAACAAGCTTGTAATCTGATGGTATTGTCTGCTTATACTCAACCTTATCTGTCTCATAACTGTAACAACAAATTGTGTACTGTTCCTTATGGACATCCATCCCAACATAAACTATACTATTCATATGTGACCTCCTATTGTATGCGGTAATCCCTGTTATCTTATTATTCGTACAAATAATATTTTACAGGTAAATCCACGAATCTACAATTGTGAGGTCACTTCATATTGTCTCCGGAATTATCAAACATAAGATGATAATATCTAATTAAACAGAAAGCACCCACTCCAAAGGTGGATGCTCCGAGTTTAGGTTAATGAATGTCCTTAAGGACACCGCCTATCCTGTTGGCAGACAGGATAGGCATTTTTATTTTCGCTTGTTTCTCTTATCGAAAAAGGCAAGCAACGCTACAATCAAGCTACCAAAGGACATCAGCAATGCTAATATCCCAATGAAAATCGAAATGATCTCATAAGCCGTCATCGGCGCCACCTCTACACTCCGCTCCGGTCGGCGCTAAACAATCGTCCCCCCCGACGCTTAACGCCCTGTCATGGGTACTTTCCTTAGATAGTATCCTAACATAAGAGCTAATACTTCTGCAAGGATAAATAAAAATTATTGATTATCCCTCTACGTCGCAAAATACTATTTAGCATCGGTTACAATCGGAAAGTTCATTTCAACAATAAACTCTTTTTTTTCTATTTTTGCTTCAATCTCTCCATCCATCCGACTAACCAACTCCTTTGCAATAGATAGTCCCAATCCAGTAGATGTTTTACTTCTGGCAACATCTGCTTTATAAAATCGCTCAAATACCTGATCTATATTAATCTGTTCTGGATGTGTAACCTGATTGCTGATTCTAAGCACCACCTGATTTTGATCACGTTCCAACACAATACTAATCTTCTTTTCTCCATGATCCAGCCCATTTTTTATCACATTCTGGATAACACGGCGGAGTCCCTGCCTGTTTCCATGTATATACAACTGTTCTTCCGTAATCTGAATATCCGGCTGGATTTCCATTCTTACCCATTCATCATAGTATGAAAAAACTGTTTCTTTCAAAATCCGGTTCATACAGCACAATGTCAATTCCAAACTGTAAGATTCGTTTTTTAACTTTGTAAACATAAAAAGTTCTTCCAACATTTCATTCAGACTATGAATTCTTTCGTGGATAATGCTTAAATAACGTTTCTGATCCTCTATATTTTCACATTCTTCCATTAGCTGGAAATATCCGTCCAAAGATGTCAGTGGTGTGCGGATATCATGAGAAAGATTTGTATAAGTGTCCGCAATCAGAGCTTCTTTCTCCTGATAATGCTGCTTCTCTTTTCTTCGCAGTTCCAGAAGCTCATTCAACTTGTCAGAAAGCTTTCCTATTCCACCCACATCAAATTCATGGTTAATCAACATGTTACTGTCATGTTTCATCATAAACTCCAATTGGTGGCAGATGTCTTTCACCTGCCGCTGGTATTTCCACATAATAATAAATTGTAAGATAATAATTCCTGCTAATATCCCAATTACGATATACATCCGTTAAATATCCCTCTTTTGAAAAACAACGCTGCTTACTGATATCATCATAACGATGAACACTATTGCCACACCAAATGCCGCCAAACACTCATTTCCACTCGGATTCATAGGAAGCAGTGATAATTTTCCTGTTATCGTATACTTATAAATCTGGAAATTCTGAATTCCTATTTTTTGAATAGCACTATTGATCACCCCATACACAATGGTCATTACATTCATGCTAAGACAGACAGCAATGACCATGCTGATTACATTATTTTTCAAAATAATTGCAATCGCCATACAAATCAACACAAGTGCATAATGAAGAGCCAGTTCAGTCACAAAATAAGATAAAATTGCCTTTGTATTTCCCCATTCCAATTCCCCGAAAACAATACCATTCGCCGCTGCCTGAAATAAGAATGCACCTGCCATTGTCAGTACCGTAAAGACAGCCAAGGCAATTGCCCTGGAAAAAATCAGAGTTTCTCTATTTCTAACCTGACCTCCTATATTCTTAATATATCCGCTACTGATATCCGCTGTTGAAAACAGAACAGTAAAAATCACCAAAAGCAGTGCATACAATTTTCCTTGAGAATTGGCAAAAAAGATATCATATACCGTCACCTTTTCTCCCGGCTCCGTAGGCAGCGTTACCATCATTCCCACATTAAGATTATCCACAGTAGGTTCAGTAACCTGCTCCTGTTTCATGGCATCCTTTTCAGTCAAAAGCTCATAATCTGTCTTGCATAAAGATGTTGTAATCAATAATATTGCTGCCAGTACGATCCAGATTACATACATACTTTTGGTTTTAAGCATCCGGTATAAATCCATTTTTATTATATTAAGCATGATCCGCACCTCCCGTCAGATTCAGAAAATAAGTTTCCAGTTCTTCACTGGTTATGGAAATCCCTTTTACCGGAATTCCTGACTTTGCAAGTTCCATATTCAATGCTGCACTTTCATTCAATCGTTCAAAAATATAAATATGCTCTTTATCTGTTACCTGATAGTTGGTAAATCCCATAGAATCCATCACCGGAATCGCCTGTTTCGGATGATCCAATGTCAACTCTATCCGTTCACCGCATCTTCTTATTAATTCTTCTCTTGTAATTTCCTGTAATAAACTTCCATTATGAATAATTCCATAATCAGTAGCAATCTTCGATAATTCCTCAAGAATATGACTGGAAATGCATATTGTCATATTCTTCTCTTTCTGAAGTCTCTGAATCGTATCCCGGATCTCTGCAATACCCTGTGGATCCAATCCATTGATTGGCTCATCAAGAACTAATAAATCTGGTTCTCCAACCAAAGCAAGACCAATTCCCAAACGCTGTTTCATTCCAAGTGAAAAATGTTTTGTTTTTTTCTTTCCCACATCCTCCAGACCGATAATTCTCAATATTTCTTCAATATAACTTTTTTTCTTTATTCCAAACAGCTTGCATTTGATATTCAGATTTTCATATGCAGTCATATTTCCATAAAGTCCCGGTGCCTCAATCAGACATCCTATCCGTGATCGAACTTTTTGCAAATCCTTTCCCTTGTATCCGAACATCTCAATTTCTCCACAAGTTGGCTTGGAAAGTCCACTGATCATCTTCAGACAAGTTGTCTTCCCAGCTCCATTCCGACCGATAAAACCATAAATAGCACCTTTTTTAATATGCATATTGACACTGTCCACAGCTTTATGGTGTCCATATTGCTTAGTCAAATTTCTTGTTTCCAATAACATTTCGCTCAAGTTTTTCATCTCCTTTTTCTTATCTGCATTTATCATAAAGGAATAATCCTAATCAAACGCAAATAAATAGTAAAAAAAGAGTAAAGATTATAGATGAAGACGATAACCGATTCCCCAGACTGTTTCAATATATTCCTCAGATGTAACTGTTTTTATCTTTTTACGAATATTGCTTATATGTACATCCAGAGTTTTTGTTTCACCCATATATGGTTCGTCCCACGCATATTCAAAAATTTCCTCTTTACTGAAAACCTGCTTCGGATTTCTGAGCAGTAATTCTAAAATCGCAAACTCCTGTCTTGTTATCTTAGGAAGTATTTTTCCACCAATGCTGACCTGAAAAGTAGCTTTGTTCAATACCATCTCTCTGAACGAAAGGTTAGATTCTTTTATTTCCTTTTCTTCTGTATGACGAAGCTGTACCTGAATTCTTGCCAGTACCTCTCTGATTTCAAAAGGTTTCGTTATATAATCATCAGCCCCACTAGTTAAAACCTTTACCTTTTCATCCAAGCTATCTTTCGCAGTCAAAACAATAACCGGAAGATTTCCCTTTTTCCGTATTTCCTCCAGAACTGCTTCTCCTGTAATTCCCGGCAACATCAAATCCAGCAACACCAGTGCATAGCTATGCTCCTGCATATTCAAAAGCAGCTTTGCCTCAGTTCCGGAAAACGCCTGCTCACAGGAATAGCCTGCTTTGGATAATGCTTCCTGAAGCAGATTATTGATATTTGTATCATCTTCTACAATCAGTATTTTCTGCATGATAGTTATCTCCTCTATTTTACACTGTGAAAACATTATTTTCTTGCATTATACACTTTTCCCTTTTTTCCCGCAATTACTCCCCACAGATCCCCGGAATTCTCCAGTACATAACATACTTTTTGTTCCAGCTGAACTTATAATTTTCAGTATTGCTGTGCTTCCAAGATGCATATATCACTTTTTCCTTACCATTATGCCTTTATTTCTCCATCAGTGCTTTCGCAACCCTTATCCCGCCCACAAATAGAGCCAAACTAGAGCCACTTGATAAAACAAATGCCGGAAATCCGCATAAATACAGGCTTTCGGCATTTTAGTCCGCTATTCAAACTCAATCGTTCCCGGTGGTTTGCTGGTCAGATCGTAGAATACTCTGTTTACGCCTCTTACCTCGTTGATGATACGGCTCATTACGGTCTGGAGGACGTCGAAAGGAATTTCGGCGGCTTCTGCTGTCATGAAGTCAACGGTGTTGACGGCACGAAGGGCTACGGCGTAGTCGTAGGTTCTTTCGTCACCCATGACGCCTACGGAACGCATATTTGTGAGGGCAGCAAAATACTGGCCGATTGAACGGTCAAGACCGGCTTTGGCTATCTCCTCACGGTAGATGTAGTCCGCATCCTGTACAATACGAACCTTCTCGGCTGTAACTTCTCCTATGATTCGTATTCCAAGTCCCGGGCCTGGGAATGGCTGACGGAATACAAGTTTCTCTGGGATGCCAAGTTCAAGACCTGCTTTTCGCACCTCGTCCTTGAAAAGGTTACGGAGAGGCTCGATGATTTCCTTGAAATCAACATAGTCGGGAAGTCCGCCCACATTGTGGTGTGATTTGATGACTGCCGATTCTCCGCCAAGTCCGCTTTCAACCACATCAGGGTAGATTGTTCCCTGGGCAAGGAAGTCAACGGCACCTATTTTCTTAGCTTCTTCCTCAAATACACGGATAAATTCTTCACCGATTATCTTTCTCTTCCGCTCAGGTTCTGTTACTCCTGCGAGTTTGCTGTAGTAACGTTCCTGTGCATTTACCCTTATAAAGTTAAGGTCAAACTGACCGTTAGGACCAAATACCTGCTCAACTTCATCGCCCTCGTTTTTTCTGAGGAGGCCGTGGTCTACAAATACGCATGTAAGCTGTTTGCCAATGGCTCTTGAGAGAAGTCCGGCTGCAACGGATGAATCCACACCACCTGAAAGGGCAAGCAATACTTTTCCATTTCCTACTTTTGCTCTGATTTCTTTAATTGTATTTTCAACAAAGGCATCCATTTTCCAATCGCCTGAACAACCGCACACACCACGGACGAAGTTGGAAAGCATCTTTGTTCCCTCCTGTGTATGCAAAACTTCAGGATGGAACTGGATGGCATAGAGATTCTTATCTCTGTTTTCGGCTGCTGCCACAGGACAGTCTGCAGTATGGGCGCAGATGTCAAAACCAGGTGCAACTTTTGATATATAGTCAAAGTGGCTCATCCAGCAGATTGTATTAGGGGTAACATCTGTAAAAAGTGGTGATGATGTTTCCACCATAACCTCTGTTTTTCCGTATTCCCTTACAGGTGCTTTCTCGACTTTTCCGCCAAGAACGTGCATCATAAGCTGTGCACCATAACAAAGACCAAGTACAGGAATACCAAGGTTGAACAATTCATCTGTGCACGAAGGTGCTCCCGGCTCGTAACAACTGTTAGGACCACCGGTGAGAATAATTCCCTTAGGATTCATGGCTTTGATTTTTTCAATGTCTGTCTTATATGAGTATATCTCACAGTACACATTACATTCCCTGACACGACGAGCTACAAGCTGGTTGTACTGTCCGCCAAAGTCTATAACTATGACCATTTCTCTATCCATTTCATATCTCCTTTTCTAATGTATGATTGCCCCGTGGAGCAATTCTATCGCAATTCATATAATTACGCTCTGTCTCTTATCATATCTGATGAAAAGTATTTTTACAAGTATTTATAAGTATTTCTTTATATATTGTCCTGTGTAAGATTCAGGAATCTTAGCAACCTGCTCCGGTGTTCCTTTTGCAACAACAGTACCGCCTCTGAATCCGCCCTCCGGACCGATATCTATAATGTAGTCTGCTGTTTTTATGACGTCAAGGTTGTGCTCAATTACAACAACCGTGTTGCCTGCATCTGCAAGTTTGTGAAGAATTTCCACAAGCTTGTGAACGTCTGCAAAATGAAGTCCTGTCGTAGGCTCGTCCAGAATATATATGGTCCTGCCCGTACTTCTTTTACTAAGCTCGGTAGCAAGTTTGATACGCTGTGCCTCACCTCCTGAAAGCTCTGTAGAAGGCTGTCCGAGACGTATATATGAAAGGCCCACATCATATAATGTCTGTATTTTATTACGGATTGACGGTACGTTTTCAAAAAATTTAACTGCTTCCTCAACCGTCATGTTAAGGACATCATATATTGACTTTCCTTTGTATTTTACTTCAAGTGTCTCCCTGTTATAACGTTTTCCGTCACATACTTCACAAGGTACATATACATCAGGTAAGAAATGCATTTCAATCTTTATGATACCGTCACCGGAACATGCCTCACATCTTCCGCCTTTAACGTTAAAGCTGAAACGTCCTTTACTGTAACCCTTTGCCTTGGCTTCGGCTGTAGATGCAAAAAGGTCTCTTATCATATCAAATACACCTGTGTAAGTGGCTGGATTGGATCTTGGAGTTCTGCCGATAGGTGACTGGTCTATATTAATTACTTTGTCAAGTTTTTCTATTCCAATGATATCCTTATGTTCTCCCGGAATACATCTTGCCCTGTTAAGATCCCTTGCCAGACGTTTGTAGAGAATTTCGTTTACAAGCGAGCTTTTACCGGAACCTGAAACACCTGTAACACAGGTAAAAACACCTAACGGAATATCAACGTTAATATTCTTGAGATTATTTTGTTTTGCGCCTTTTATCTTTATCCAGTCTTTAGGTGTCCTGCGGATCTCAGGTACAGGTATTTTAATACGTCCGCTGAGGTATGCACCTGTTATTGAATTTGGATTATTAATTATATCCTGAACCGTTCCTGCGGCAACTACTTCTCCGCCGTGCTCTCCCGCTGCCGGTCCGATGTCTACAATATAGTCCGCCGCATACATGGTATCTTCATCATGTTCAACAACAATAAGTGTGTTGCCAAGGTCCCGCAAAGATTTGAGGGCATTAAGGAGTTTGTCATTGTCCCTCTGATGAAGTCCTATACTTGGTTCATCAAGAATATATGCAACACCCATAAGTCCCGACCCTATCTGTGTGGAAAGTCTTATTCGCTGTGCTTCTCCGCCGGATAATGTACCCGTTGCTCTTGCAAGAGTGAGGTAATCAAGACCCACCTTATTAAGGAAGCCTACTCTTGAACGGATTTCCTTAATAACCTGCTTACCGATTTTTTCCTGAACCGGTGTAAGTGTAAGTTTATCAAAATACTCTGCCAATTCAAGAACTGACAATTCCGTAACCTGATAGATATTTTTATCGCCTACTGTAACAGCAAGGGAGGATTTCTTAAGACGCTGTCCATGGCACTCATCACAAGGTGTAACCTGCATATATGTCTCATATTCCTGCTTCATCATATCTGAAGCGGTCTCTCTGTATCTCTTGCGCATGTTGTCTATGAGACCATCAAAAACAACGTCATATACGCCTACTCCTCTTTGTCCCTTGTAATGAACTTTTACAGACTTACTCTTACCGTATATGATCATACGTCTTATATCATCAGGCAAATCCCTAAAAGGCGTATCAAGAGAAAAACCGTATTCTTTGGCAAGTGCATCAAGTAAAGCATAGGTAAAGCTTCCCTTATCGCTGCTTGACTGCCATCCCATACAGCTTATGGCTCCCTCTGACAGGCTCAATGAGGTGTCCGGAATTAATAATTCCGGGTCAAATTCCATTTTGTAGCCAAGACCCGCACATACAGGGCAGGCTCCAAACGGATTATTGAAAGAAAAACTTCTCGGTTCGATTTCATCAATACTTATGCCACAGTCAGGGCATGAAAAATTCATGCTGAAATTAATTGGTTCTCCGCCAATTACATCAACTATCATAATACCGTCAGAAAGCTTCATAACGTTTTCTATGGAATCGGCAAGACGGGATTCCATACCGTCTTTAACCACAAGCCTGTCCACAATAATCTCTATGTTGTGTTTGATATTTTTTTCCAGTCGGATTTCTTCGGAAAGGTCATAGGTATTGCCATCAACCCTTACACGCACATATCCGCTCTTTTTCGCAGATTCAAAAACCTTTTCGTGCATACCTTTTCTTCCCCTTACAACAGGTGCAAGAAGCTGGAATTTGGTTCCCGGTTCAAGTGCTTTAATGGAGTCTACCATCTGGTCCACCGTCTGTTTATGGATTTCCCTGCCGCACTTCGGGCAATGCGGTACTCCGACTCTGGCATATAAAAGTCTGAGGTAATCATAAATTTCCGTTACGGTTCCTACTGTTGAACGGGGATTCCTGTTGGTGGATTTCTGATCTATTGAAATTGCAGGAGAAAGTCCCTCTATGCTTTCAACATTAGGCTTCTCCATCTGTCCTAAGAATTGTCTTGCGTAAGAAGACAAAGACTCCATATAACGTCTCTGTCCTTCTGCATATATGGTATCAAAAGCAAGGGAGGATTTACCTGACCCGCTTAAGCCTGTCAATACGGTAAAAGAATCCCTTGGGATATCTACGTTAATATTTTTAAGATTGTGTTCGCATGCGCCGCGAATCTTAATATAATGTCTTCTATTATCCATTGTTGTCCATTGTCTTCCTTATTTCTGTAATCTGGTCTCTGATTAAAGCAGCCTCCTCAAAATTAAGGTCTGCCGCTGCCCTATGCATCTTCTTGTTGAGTTCTTTGATGAGCTTCTCAAGCTCCTTATCGCTCATGGATTCAATATCCTTCTTAATCTTATCACCCTTGTCATTGGCTGCCTTGCTTATGGCAATAAGATCTCTTACCGCTTTCTTGATTGTAGTCGGTGTAATTCCGTGTGCCTCGTTGTATTCCTGCTGTATCTTACGACGTCTTTCAGTCTCATCGATGGCCTTTCGCATAGAATCAGTCATGTTATCGGCATACATTATAACCCTGCCGTCGGCATTTCTTGCAGCTCGTCCTATTGTCTGGATAAGTGAGGTCTCCGAACGTAAGAAGCCCTCCTTGTCCGCATCAAGTATGGCAACAAGAGTAATTTCAGGAATATCAAGACCTTCTCGTAAAAGATTAATACCTACAAGAACATCAAAAACATCCATTCTCATATCCCTGATTATCTCCGCTCTCTCCAGAGTATCTATATCGGAATGGAGATATCTTACCCTGACACCGTTTTCCTTAAGGTATATTGTAAGGTCTTCTGCCATTCTCTTGGTAAGTGTGGTAATAAGAACTTTATTCTTCCTGGCTGTCTCCTTATTAACTTCGCTAAGAAGGTCATCAATCTGTCCTGTAACAGGTCTTACGGAAATCTCCGGATCAAGAAGACCTGTCGGTCTTATTATCTGTTCAACCCTGTTCAGTTCATGCTCTGCTTCATATACGGAAGGTGTAGCGGATACAAACATCATCTGGTTAATCTTGCTTTCAAATTCCTCAAAATTAAGCGGTCTGTTATCAAGTGCGGAGGGCAGTCTGAAACCATAATCCACAAGTGTGGTCTTACGTGATCTGTCTCCGAAATACATTCCTCTTATCTGCGGAATTGTAATATGCGACTCATCTACTATTATAAGAAAGTCTTCCGGAAAATAATCCATTAAAGTACATGGCATTGTTCCCGGTGCCCTGCCCTCAAGATGTCTTGAATAATTCTCTATTCCCGAACAGAAACCGGTCTCCAACATCATCTCGACATCAAAATTGGTACGCTCCGATATTCTCTGAGCTTCCAGAAGCTTATCTTCGCTCTTAAAATAATCCACCTGTTCTTTAAGCTCCGCCCGGATATTCTCCGCCGCTATAAGAAGTTTCTCCTTAGGCACAACATAATGGGATGCCGGAAAAATGGCAGTATGCTTAAGCTCTGACTTAATCTCCCCCGTTAATGTATCTATTTCCAGTATTCTGTCAATCTCATCACCGAAAAATTCCACACGCACCGCAATCTTATCACTTGCGGCAGGAAATATTTCCAAAACATCGCCTCTGACTCTGAAAGTGCCACGCTTAAAATCCATGTCATTTCTTACATACTGCATATCAATAAGCTGTCTTATGATATCATCCCTGTCACGTTCCATTCCGGGACGCAGTGACACAACCATACTCTTATAATCAATAGGGCTTCCAAGACCATATATGCAGGAAACGCTGGCAACTATAATTACATCCCTGCGCTCCGACAAAGCTGCCGTCGCAGAATGACGTAACTTATCTATCTCATCATTAATGGAAGAATCCTTCTCTATATAAGTGTCGCTGGAAGGTACATAGGCCTCCGGCTGATAATAATCATAGTAAGATACAAAATATTCAACCGCATTCTCCGGAAAAAATTCCTTAAATTCGGAATAAAGCTGCCCTGCAAGTGTCTTATTGTGTGCAATTACAAGGGTGGGTCTGTTAAGCTTCTCAATGACATTAGCCATGGTAAAAGTCTTGCCGGAACCGGTAACGCCAAGTAAAGTCTGGAACTGGTCTCCCGCTTCAAAACCCTTCACAAGCTCCTTAATTGCCTCCGGCTGATCGCCTGTCGGTTCATATTCAGAATGTAAAATAAATCTGTCCATACAAAATCACCTCTGATACTCTTGTATCAACTATATCACATAGGATATCATTTTGCAAACATTTGTTCGATTTGTTTTAATGATTTTCAAGGTACTCTATTGCTGCATCAAGTTGTGTATCCGTTCCATCTTCATAAAACTTATCTTTATCATATTCCACTTCAATATCCGGTTCAATACCGGTTCCGTGGATGCACACCCCATTAGGAGTAAAATATCTTTCAACCGTAATCTTTAAGCCGGAACCGTCTCCAAGAGCGAATAATGACTGTACAATTCCCTTTCCGAACGTTTTTTTACCAACAACGGTAGCATAACCTCTGTCTTTTAATGCACCTGTAAAAAGTTCTGATGCACTGGCACTGTTTTCATTGACAAGAACAACACAAGGAATATCAAGTTCATCCGTTCCGTCAGTAGACTTGTAGTCATTTCTGTTGCCGTATTTGTCTTCAACATATGCTATAAGTCCCTCCGGTAAAAGATAATCAAGTATTGAAACTGCACTGTTTAAAACTCCGCCCGGATTGTCCCTGAGGTCAAAAATAATACTTTTAGCCCCGTTTTTCTTAAGTTCCTCAACAGCATTTTCAAACTGTTCTATTGACGAGACAGTAAACTGTGCGAGATATACATATCCAATATTATTATCTAACATTGAATATCTGACATATTTCTGTTCGATAACAGACCTTGTAAGTTCATAGTCTTTTTTCACGCCATCCCTAAGGATTGTAACTGTAACTTTTGTTCCTTCTTTTCCCATAATAGGTGAAGAAGCTTCATCAAAATCTGTCAGGTCAATTTCATTTCCGTTTATCGCAGTTATAATATCTCCTGCTTTAAGGCCTGCATCTTCTGCCGGGCCCCCTTCAATTACCTGTAATATCTTTATTCCTCTGTCCTTTTCGTCTTTGGTAATATATATACCTACACCACAATATGAGCCGGCTGCACTTTCACCTATTTTTTTGAACTCTTCTTCTGTATAATATTCGCTGTATGGGTCACCTAATCCGCTTACATATGCTTTTATTATTGCATTTTCCATATCACCCTGTTTATAGTCAAAAAGATATTTATCGTCAATCAGTTCTTTGATTTTACTAATTTTTGTAGCCGTACTCTTAGTAACCTCTATTCTCTTACTTGTCATGTTACGATATACCAGGATATTAACAAGCACCGCTATGATTAATACAGGCACAATTCCTGATATAAGGCCCTTTTTGAAACTCTTTTTTACTTCATAATCATCATACATAATTCTGCTCTCCTGTTATCTTTAATTTATATTTCTAAATAATATGCAATTTACCCCCGGATATTATCCGAGGGTTGAATTTCATTGTTTATGATGGGCTTTTAAGGTATGGTAACGGATCTGCCAGAACACCTTTTATATAGAGTGTAAGGTGCAGATGTGCTCCCGTGGACTTACCTGTACTTCCGACAAATCCGATAGTATCACCGGCATTAACTGTCTGCCCTACCGATACATTCACTCCCGAAAGGTGCGCATATAAAGTAACTACACCGGCACCATGGTCTATTTTTATACTTGTACCATATGGCTTGGTTGTCCAGTTATCGGAAGAGGTATATACATCAACCGAAATGACCGTACCTGAATAACAGGCTACAACCGGCTTTCCGTATACATTAAAGCCTGATATATCCATACCGCTGTGATTGCTGATTAAGTTGCCAAAAGGATCCTTTCTCGGTCCGAAATAAGATGTTATATAACTGTATCCCGGAAGAGGCCATGTAAAACCGCCTGCAAGTCCGATTTCTTCCAATTTACGCTTGTTAGCCTCATCTGCATCCTGTCCGTTATTAGCCGCATTACGCACTTCTTCAAGCCATCTTTGTCTCAACGCCTCGGCCTCTCTCTGCTGCGCGGCAAGCTTGGCTTCTTCAAGCTGTTTCTGTACCGCAGCATATTCCTGCTGGCTCTCAAGCTGCTGTAACATTGTCTCTTTGGTTGAAAGTGCATCATTAACAAGCTGGTACTGGCTCTGTAAATCGTTCTGTAATGTAACAAGCTCTGTTTTCTGCGTCTCCAGTTCCGACCTCTGGCTTTCAAGATTAGACTTGTCATCCTGAAGCTGTACAAGAAGATTGTCTATCTTTTCCTTAGTATCTGCAAGTATCTGAAGCTGGTTCCTGTCGTAGGCAACAATACTTGAAACATATTCCGCATTACCCAGCATATCCGATAAATCTTCTGACGACATTATCATATCAAGAAAAGATTCATCACCACATTCATACATATACTGGATACGTTTTTTCATTGACTCATACTGGCTTTCTTCTGAAGCAGCAGCCTCCTCAAGTTCCACTTCGGTACTGTCAATCTCTGCGATTTTATTATTAATCTCAACATTCTTTGCATCAATTTCCGCCTGTTTGCTGTCTATCTTTGACTGGCAGGAAGAAATATTGGTTGCAATGGAGTTAATTGTAGAATCAAGCTCGCTTACATATGCTTCAATGGAAGCAATATCCGAATCGAGCTGTGAAAGTTCGCTATTCAGCTTGTCTATCTTATTCTGTGTATCCTGAATCTGCTGTTGTGCATCGTCCACGTCAGACTTGTCAACAGCATATACATCCATTATTTTTTTACCGCCAAAAGTACCAAGCACGCAAAATGCTAACACTGCGGCGGTTATTTTAATCTTTTTGCTTTTCATGTAATCACCTATGTTCATTAAGCTTTTAAATGTTTTGCAAGTGAAATCATACTTCCGATAAGTCCGATTCCTATTCCCAGTATAAGCGCAACCGGCACATACAGCTTAAGGATAGCTCCCACTCCCTGAAGTTCAATGATTCCGCTTAGGAATGATGAATTGGCCAGAAGATTCCTGATAGCCCCGTCATATGCAAAATATACGATAATAATCGGAATAACCGCTCCGATTAAGCCAAGTAAAATACCTTCAACAATAAATGGAGCCCTGATAAAACTGTTTTTGGCTCCCAGAAGCCTCATAATGCTTATCTCATCGCTTCTTACTGATATACCGATTGAAATTGTGTTATTGATAAGGAAAAGTGCCACGGCTATAAGTAAAACAATAACAAATACTGAGCATATATTAACCAGTTTACCTGTTTCGCTAAGACCGTTAGCTGCATTGTCACTGCTGTTAACTTTCCTTACCCCGTCTATTTTTGATATATAATCAACCAGATCTTTCTGTGCCGATGGATCATTGAAATATACTTCGTATGAAGCTGAGTTAATCAGCGGATTATCATTTTCGTAGGCATCTGCAAGTTCATTATAATAATCGCCAAAATATTTCTGTTTATACTGTTCCCACGCTTCTTCAGCAGACGTATAATGAATATCTGTTACAATATCGTTTTCATAAATTGTGTTCTTTATGGATTCAAGGCGTTCTTCTGTAATATCATTCTGAAAAAACACTTTAACGCAGAGTCCCTGCGAAATATTATTTATATTGTAGTTAATATTGCTTGTTATGGAATAAAAAACACCTATAAGAAAAATGCACAGCGTCATAGTTGCTGCTGAAGCAAGGGAAAATATTCTGTTTCGTCCGATATTTTTTATTCCCTGGACAAAACAATAACCAAATGATTTAAATTTCATAGAAGTTACCACCTTCCGCTATTTCCTGTACCACTTCACCGTTATTAATTACAATAGTTCTCTTTTTCATAGTACGGACTATTTCAAGATTGTGAGTAACAACCACAACTGTAGTTCCCTGAGTGTTAGCCTGCTCTAACAGTTTCATGATTTCCCATGAATTATCCTCGTCGAGATTACCTGTAGGCTCATCGGCAAGAAGAATAGGCGGATTATTAATCAGTGCCCTGGCTATTGCCACTCTCTGTTGTTCACCGCCTGAAAGATGTTTGGGAAATTCCTTATATTTATTGGTTATCTTAACCTCTGCCAGCATGGCATGCACTCTGGAACGTATCTTTCTTCCCGGAGCTTCAATAACCTTTTGTGCGAAAGCAATATTATCAAAAACATTTCTGTCATCAAGGAGCCTGAAATCCTGAAATACAACACCTATATCACGTCGGAGTGTGTATAATTTTCTTCTTTTGATTCTGGAAATGTTCTTACCGTTAATTACTATTCTTCCGGATGTAGGCTCCAGTTCCCTAAGCAGAAGTTTAATAAGTGTAGATTTGCCGGAACCGCTTTCTCCTACTATGAAAACAAACTCACCTTTATCAATATGTATATTGATATTATTCAGTGCGTCCACACCGGATGAATATGTCTTACATACGTTATCTAAATCAATCATTTTATCTGTCCTTTATATTTTCTGTCTCCTGCAATTATAACCAGGTTACATATCAATAATCAATGTTTTCCATATATTTCATGTACTTAACTACCATTAATGCAATATTAAAAGTAATGGCATCCTCAAATACACGCAAATCCAGTCCTGTAATTTTCTGTATCTTGTCAAGACGGTATACTAATGTATTTCTGTGTATAAAAAGCTGTCTTGAAGTCTCTGATACATTAAGACTGTTCTCAAAAAATTTATTAATTGTAGCAAGTGTCTCTTCATCAAAATCATCCGGCGACATATCGCCGAAAATCTCTCTTATAAACATTTTGCAAAGAGGTATCGGAAGCTGGTAAATAAGTCTTCCTATTCCAAGGTTACTGTATGCCACAACATTTTTATCACTGTAAAAAATCTTTCCTACGTCAAGTGCCATCTTAGCTTCCTTGTATGATTTGGAAACGTCTTTAAGTGAGCTGATTATTGTACCGAAAGCTACTTTAACCCTGCTCATGGCTTCTGTATTAAGGGTGTCAAGAATTACAAATGCAGTCTGTTCTATGTCTTTGTAAGTCTCGCTTTGCTTAACTTCTTTAACGATAATAATATTTTTCTCATCTACTGCAGTTATAAAATCCCTTGTTCTTGTGGCGAAAAGTGTTCTCACTGTTTCAAGGGCAGTATTGTCTTTCTCTGTCTGTGTCTCAACGAGAAGGACTACTCTCTTAGCCTCTGAATCAATATGAAGTTTTTTCGCCCTGTTATATATATCCACAAGAAGAAGATTATCAAGAAGGAGATTTTTAATAAAATTATCCTTATCGAATCTCTCCTTATAAGCTACCATAAGGTTCTGTATCTGAAAAGTTGCCAGTTTGCCAATTATATAAACATCATCGCTTCCACCCATAACAAGAAGAATGTATTCAAGCTGGTTGTCATCATATACTTTAAAAAACTGATGACCGGAAATCACCTGGCTGTCCGCAGGGGACTTTGCAAATGTGCTTACTGATTCTTCATATCCGCTGGCATCAGGAGAGGTTGTTGCAAGTACCTTTCCATCAACATCCAGTACACACATGTCTATACGCGTAATTGTCTTAAGTCCGTCAATTGTATTTTGTAAAATCTGATTTGATATCATGTGTTCTCTCCTATTCACATACTTTCGTTCATTATAAAACATATTCCGGCAAAAATAAAGTTGTTATAAAAATTTTATAATTCCGTAAATCGTTGGCTTCCGCCTTTTCTTAAATATCTGTACATAAGAGATATGGCAAGTGCAAACATTCCCGTCATCAGAAACGTATAAAGATAATCTGCATACGGAATAAATCTTAAAAGACCGTATAATACTGCCGCGCCTATGACAATAGAAAAGCCTATCCCCATGGTTGCGATAACAGCCATGCTCTGCTTAACTGCTATTGATTCATCCGCCCAGTCAAACTTCGGCATGTGAAGATTGCATATCACGCCAAGCAGGCCCATAAGAACTACGGATAATGCCGGAATAATCACAACCGCTACCCTTATCGCCGGGCTTATAGGCAATGCAATATTGGCAGCAATGCCGAAAAATATTACAATCGGCATACATATATAAATATGATTTTTAACTTTTGCCATAAGTATGTCAAAAGGTTCAACAGGCATTGCCTTACATATCCATAGATTTTCTCCCTCAAGAGAAATTGAAGGTGCAGAAATAACATTTATTGCGCAGAAAAACAGTGAAATCAGCAACACATATGCACCGATATGATTTTTTAAATATGACACTGTTATAATACTGTCAAACACTTTTTCCCTGAAAATAAGTACAGCCACGCCTGCAACAAAAAACACAATAAGCCCTATGGCGGTATTGAGCATATATGAGGCGTTTGTAAAAAATCTTCTTCTTTCCTTGTAAAGCAGTGCTTTTTTCACCTCGCGCTCAACATTTTTCTCAGGTCTGTATTTTTTTCTTACTCCGCCCTTATTGGTAGATGTTATTTTAAGGAAAAACGGAGAAAGCAGGAATATCATCATGACAAAAACAGCCACAGCCATCAGCATAAAAATAATAAATGATTTAAAATCGCCCTCAGCTGCTGCCTTACCAAAATAAAACAATGGCAGCATTTCTTTTTTCATAGCTTCATCCATCTCTATAAAAACGCCGTCCATACTGAGCATACTGTTGATTCTGCTTTCCATTTCGCTTATCAGGAAAAAAAACAGTGCCGACATTCCGATTGTAGCTATAGTTTTTACAATATTTTTTCTTCTCATCCTGTTGGTAATTGCCGCAAGAACAAGTCCGAATATTGCGGAAATTGATGCTGTAATCATATTAAGTCCGATAATTTCGACAACCATCATAATTGCTCCGCCCACAGGAACAGGTGCAAAAATCTTATAAATCAGCATTGCTTCTATTCCCAACACCAGAGACTCTGCAAGTTCTACTATAAGAAGGGTAATAACCCTGGTAAGCAGTATATACCTTGGTGGAATTGGCATTGCTGTAAGCAAATCATTATCTTTTGCCTCAAAAATCTGGGACTGCGCAGCAAATACCGTTGTTACAAATCCAATGGCAACCATAACAACAGCCACCATGGAAAAATATGCAAATCCTACTTCCTGCTCCACAAAGTTTTCTGCAAGCTGCATAAAATAGAATCCAAACATACCTACAAAGCAAAGTGCCGCATAAGCAACCACTATGCCTATAAAAACCTTAAATCCGATATTTTTTTTATATTTATCTTTCTTGCCTGATCCCTTAAAAACAGACAAAATCCTCATTTTTAATAATTGTAAGAATACCTTCACTCTATTCCTCCAGTTCAAGAAACGCATCCTCAAGAGATAAATTACCTTTAACCTCTGCCATTGTACCGGATGCAATAAGCCTTCCATCTTTTATAACTGCCACTTTATCACACAATTTTTCCGCTACTTCCAATACATGGGTGGAAAAAAAGATTGCTCCGCCATTATCACATATTTCCCTCATCTGGTTCTTAAGGGTATGTGATGCCTTAGGGTCAAGTCCAACAAACGGTTCATCCATAAGTATAAGCTTTGGTTCATGTATAAGAGCCGATATTATGGCTATTTTCTGTCTCATACCATGGGAATATGAGTTAATTGGCATCCCCAGATCATCAATAATTCCATATTTATCAGCAAAATCTTCGATACGTTTATTTCTTATCTCCAAAGGTACTTTATATATATCTGCTATGAAATTCAGATAGGCCGCCCCTGTCAGAAAGCCGTACAAATCAGGGTTGTCCGGGATATATGCTATTTTCTTTTTGCATTCCATCGGTTTTTCTTTAATGGATATTCCATCAATCAATATATTTCCATACTCAAAATTAAGTATTCCTGCACATGCCTTAAGCGTAGTTGTCTTTCCTGCCCCATTGTGTCCTATGAAACCATATATCTCGCCCGGTTTAATGTGAAGCGACAAGTTATCAACTGCAACTTTTTTACCATATAATTTAGTATATCTGTCAATTAAAAGCATACACTACCTCCCTTTTTCTTTATATATGTACTGTACTATATCTTAATATTATATCACGATTCGTAGCTTCGCTACTCTCCGCTGCTATCGCAGCTATCGTAATCGTCATTCGCCGTTCGCCAGATATCTGCTAGCAGCTTTCTGGCTCTCTTGCGCTCATTATATCATAATTTTTCTTATTCCCACAATAAAAAAACAGACCGGATAAATCCGGTCTGCAAATAAATCATAATTAATGTAAGATAACCTGCTCTGTATCTTTATCAAAGATGTGAAGCTTAGTCATATCGATACCAAGTTTAATTGTATCGCCTGGACGAGCTGTTGTACGAGGATTAACTCTTGCTGTACAGTTAACTTCATCAATATCAAAGTAAAGGAAAACTTCAGCACCAAGTAATTCGTATACTCTGATTGTAGCTTCGATTACGCAATCAGGGTTAGCATTGATGATAACTTCTGAATCATTAAGGTCTTCAGGACGGATACCCATGATAACTGTTGTATCAACATATCCTGCTTCAATAAGCTTCTGAGCTTTTCCTTCAGGAAGTTTAATTGTGTTGCCACCAAACATAAGTACAACATCTTCACCTGACTGTACAACCTTAGCATTAATAAGGTTCATCTGTGGTGATCCCATAAATCCTGCAACGAATACGTTACATGGCTTGTCATAGAGATTCTGTGGTGTATCTACCTGCTGGATAATACCATCCTTGAGAACTACGATTCTTGTACCAAGTGTCATAGCTTCTGTCTGGTCATGTGTTACGTAGATGATTGTTGTCTCAAGTCTCTGATGGATCTTCTGAATCTCAATACGCATCTGAACACGGAGCTTAGCATCAAGGTTAGATAAAGGTTCGTCCATAAGGAATACCTTAGGATTACGAACGATTGCACGTCCCATAGCAACTCGCTGTCTCTGTCCACCTGAAAGAGCCTTTGGCTTACGGTCAAGTAACTGCTCAATACCGAGAATCTTAGCTGCTTCATGAACTAATTTGTCGATTTCAGGCTTAGGTACTTTTCTTAATTTAAGACCAAATGACATATTATCATAAACTGTCATATGAGGATAAAGAGCATAGTTCTGGAATACCATCGCAATATCTCTGTCCTTAGGTTCTACGTCGTTAACTAATTTATCTCCGATCCAGAGTTCACCTGAAGAAATCTCTTCAAGTCCTGCAATCATACGAAGTGTTGTTGATTTACCACATCCGGATGGTCCAACGAAAATAATAAATTCCTTGTCTGCTACATCAAGGTTAAAATCCTTAACGGCTACAAATCCGTTAGGATATACTTTACATACATTCTTAAGTGATAAGCTTGCCATAATTGTCCTCCTAAAACAAAGTGTAATATAACTTACATATCAATTATAATACTCTTTTTATATTTTTTAGGCTATATTCTTTATAAACAAAATTAGTTATTTGATTTTGGACAATTTGCCCATGAATATTAATTACAATGCTTTTTTAGTGCAATTTGTACATTTTGTTAATTTACGACTAGGCAATATTAACAAAGCCTTCTCCCATAACTTCCCTGGCATCCCCAATCCACATAAATGCCTGTTTGTCAGCCTCCTCCACTATTTCCACTATTTTATGGATTTCACGTTTTCTGGCAACACATACCAACATTATTTTTTCTTTATTTTCATACATTCCCATTACTTTTATTCCGGTGACCCCTCTTTCAAGTCTTTTGTTGATTATTGCAGCAATTTCAATGCTGTTTCTACTTATTATATATGCGGTTCTTGAAACAGCCGGTCCATCCACAATTTTTCCTGAAACGAAACTGATTGTAAATACCGAAATAACACCGTAAATTGATGATGGTATTCCAAAAACCGGTGTTCCCAGGGCAATGATTATCGCATCTATTATAAAAATAATCCATACCGTCTTAATTCTTTTTGATTTTTTCTGAATCATATATGCAGCAAGATCAGCTCCTCCTGACGTTGCATCACAGCTTAAAATAATTCCCAACCCTGTTCCCATTATGAATCCTCCCGCAATCGCAGATAAAAATATATCATTACCCACAGGATTGATATCCGGGAGAAGTCCTATTGCCAGCGTAAAAATAAAATTGGCATAAAAAGAATCCCACAATACTCTTCTTTCAAGAGTGCGGAACCCGTAAATAAAAAGCGGCACGTTTATAACAATATTAGTCAGCCACATAGGGATATTCAAAATTTTCTGCAGGATTACAGCGATGCCGGAGACTCCTCCGGTTACAAGACCGGAAGTATCAAATATCATTTTTACAGCTAATCCCATCAAAAATGCTCCTATTGTCAATAATAGATATCTCATTACTCTTTTCATACTGTTTCCCCATTATTTTAGTTTTAATATTATTGGCAATATCATTGTTTTATATTATTAAATGTGATAAAATGGGGAAAAGATTAGGAGGAATACTCATGGATATTACAGGTTTACAGTCTGCTTCGCTTTCAGCAGCCAACACAATTAATGACGTGTCCGTCCGGATGCTTGCCAAATCATTAGATTCCATGGAAGAGCTTGGAGACGGCATGAAGAAGATGCTTGAAATGTCTGTGACGCCATACATTGGCAGTAATATAGATATTTCTTTATAAGACAATAGTACGCCTGACTACGGAATGTAATCAGGCGTAAATTATTTTAATTCTTTTATTTTGCTACTATTGCTTCAACTTCAAGCAATACGTCTTTTGGAAGTCTTGCAACTTCTACGCAGGATCTTGAAGGATATGGTTCTTTGAAGAACTTTGCATAGATTTCATTGATTTTTCCGAAATCATTCATTTCCTTAATAAAGACTGTTGTCTTGACTACCTGTGACATTGCTGCTCCCGAAGCTTCAACAAGATTGGTAAGGTTAGTAAATGCCTGTGTTGCCTGAGCTTCAACGCCTTCAGGAATAACTCCTGTTGCAGGATCTACCGGAATAACTCCTGATGTAAATACCATTCCATTAACTTCGATTGCCTGTGAGTAAGGTCCGATTGCTCCCGGTGCCTTATCCGTACTGATTACTTTCTGCATATCTTATCTCCTTCTGATACCATCATCCGTGATATCTATTTTATTTGCTTTTAAAAGATGTCCGCAGGCACGCTTAAATGCAGCCTTGCTCATCTCAAGCTTCTGTTTGATAATTTCAGGGTCAGACTTATCATTTAAAGGAAGAAATCCGTCATTATAATCAAGTTCTTTAAGAATCCTGTCTCCATCCTCATCAAGCTGGAGATATGCCGGCCCTCTTACCGAAAGTTCTATCTTGCCGTCCTCCCTTACTTTTGAAACGGTTGCCTTAATTTCGTCACCGATTTTGATCTTTCCGTATAATGCTTTGTTAGGTATAAGTCCCTGGTACATACAGTCAACTGCAACAAACATTCCGAATTTGTCAATGTGTTCGTAAGCAATTCCTTTCACAATATCACCGGTATGATACATATCCGTTGTTTTAAGGTAATGATATATTTTCATGGTAGCACAAAGTCTTCCCGACTTGTCAACATAAAGAGCTACCGGATATGACATTCCTTCTTTAACTTTGGCTGTCTGTTCCTTAAACGGAAGGAATAAATCTTTTTCCAGTCCCCAGTCAAGAAATGAACCTATTTTATTATTTTGCTTAACTTTTAATACCCTGACCTCTCCTAAAGTGATAAGAGGTTCAAGCGTGGTTGCTATAAGCCTGTCTTTGGAATCCCTGTATACAAATACCGTCAGGGAATCTCCTGTTTCAACATCTTCATCCACATATTTACCGGGAAGCAGCACCTTTTCCTGTTCATTTCCAAGGTATACACCAAACTCGGTCTTATTTACTACCATAAGCGGCTGTTTTTTACCAATTTCTATCATACTGTGCTCTCTTTCTAAAATTCAAAAACTACGGTAGCGTACTCGGCATTATCTTTATCACGTAAATCAACATATATTGCTTTTTCTTCCCTATGTATATAAGGATAAAAAACATCACCGTATAATGCCGACTTTTTGTACTCTGCCCTGATCTGCCTTGGCATATCTTTAATTTCGATTACATCCATTGCAGTCTTGATATACTGGCAGTTATTAACATGTCCGTTGGTATCAAGCTGTCCATAATGAACCCGTACAGGCTCTGACGGTTCAAAATTCTCAGGCATCGCTATCTTTCTTGAAGAATAACTCATTTCAAGCTTTGGTTCAAGAGGAAGATATGGTTTTACCGCCGCATCATCAATCCTTTTCGGTACTTTTGTCTTTACATCCAGATATACCCATATAGAATTGGCCCTTACCAGAATCTCGCCTTTTTCATTTTCTATCCAGACATTTCTGTTTCCGAAAAAACCTTTAAACTCATAAGGATTGGTCTTAAGAATTATTTTATCATATATTCTTGGTGGTGTAATTATTTCTATCTGCCATGTAGAAATAAACCATACCGTTCCCATGTCAATAACCTGTGCAATGCCTGCACCCACCTCATCGGCATGAAGCATAACTATATCCTGAAGGTGATTGACAAGTGCATCTATTTTAATCAATCCATCTTTATCAACTTCGCTGTAACGTACATACGTTTCTTTTTCAAACAACATATAAAAATCTCCTTGTGAACCGATAAAAGCTTTCACTATATAATCTGTGCAATAGTCCTATGCAAAAATAAAAGCACCACGAACGCTTCATGGTGCTTAGCTGGGATAACAGGGCTCGAACCTGTAAATGCTGGAGTCAGAGTCCAGTGCCTTACCATTTGGCTATATCCCAATATTTACTTAGGTGTTGTCCACACAACATAATAGATTATATACATTTAATTTTCATAAGTCAAGTGTTTTTTTTAATTTATTTAAAAATTCTTCTTACCACACCTTCACTGCCTTCGTAATGATTGCTTCTTACGAAAAAACGGTACTGATTAAGAATTGAATTACCTTCTTGTACTTTATTACCTGTAGGTTCATCTTCTGTGCTGAATTCCGTTCCCGGGAAATTGCCGGAAGTGAATGCTTCTCTGCCATGTACTCTTTCTGAGCCGGAAAAATCAATAGTGACAGCCTTTTCTTCCTTATGTATATCATCAACACGTTCTGCAGAAGGTGTGGCTGCATCTATCTTTTCACTTGTATTAAAATCAGGTACGCTGTTATGTAAGTATTCATAACCGGATACTCTCATAGACCACGCCTCCTTTCGTACGGTATATAACATATATATATTCTGACTATAGTATAAATTTCAATCTTATTCAACAGTTATTTCGGCAGAATTTTCCATTTCTTTAACCATAAAAAGGAAATATTCCGGATTTATTTTTTTCAAAATTAAAGTACACGCCGTTGCTTACTTAATTTTATTCAGTTTTCAAAAAAGGGGTTCCATTTTTAAAAATACGGTGCTACAATGCACCCATAGCCAAGCTCAGATATGATTATTTGGTACAAGAAAATGTATAACAGGAGGTAGTCACTATGAAGAAGCTGGAAATGATAATCAAACCTGAAAAACTGGATGATGTCAAGAAGATTCTTGATGATTCCAAGGCCAACGGTGTGATGGTCACAAATATCATGGGTTATGGTGCCCAGAAAGGTTTCAAACGTATTTACAGAGGTAATGAGTATTTTGTAAATCTCCTTCCTAAAGTAAAGGTTGAAACAGTTGTTGCAGACGATGTAGCAGAACCTATTATCGAAAAGATTGTTTCTGAAATCTCATCAGGCAGTATCGGTGATGGTAAAATTTTCGTCTACAATGTAGAAGACGCAGTCAGAGTAAGAACTGGCGAACGTGGAGAGTCAGCTCTCTAAAAAGAATTAAGATTATTTTGTGAAAAATTTATAAACGTATAGACACAAAGAAGTGCAATTAACCTTGAATGGTAATTGTGCTTCTTTTTTACGTTTATAAGAAAAAGGAGGAAAAAATTATGGATGGTAATTTTTTTGGAACAAACGGTGTATGGTACCTTATCGGTGCTGCCTTCGTATTCTTTATGCAGGCCGGATTTGCAATGGTAGAAACCGGTTTCACAAGAGCAAAGAATGCAGGTAATATTATTATGAAAAACCTCTTGGACTTCTGTCTTGGAACGGTCGCTTTCCTTTTATTAGGTTATTCACTTCTTTGTGGTACAGACCATGGCGGATTTATCGGATGGAGCAACTTCCCATTAAATCCTGCTAACTGGGGAACTACCGCTATTGACTGGGGTAGTTTCGTATTTAACTTAGTATTCTGTGCAACGGCAGCTACCATCGTTTCAGGTGCCATGGCAGAACGTACTAAATTTATTTCTTACTGTGTATACAGTTTTGTAATCAGCCTTATTGTGTATCCTATTGAAGCCCACTGGGTATGGGGCGGCGGCTGGTTAGCTGAAAAAGGCTTCATAGATTTCGCCGGTTCAGCATGTATCCATACTGTAGGTGGTGTTTCAGCACTCATCGGTGCCAAAATGTTAGGACCTAGAATAGGTAAGTTTGATGAAAACGGAAAACCAAAACCAATCCTTGGACACAGCATTACTCTTGGTGCTTTAGGTTGTTTCATTCTTTGGTTCGGCTGGTACGGATTCAATGGTGCGGCAGCTACATCAAACACTAACCTTGCATCAATCTTTGCCACAACAACAATTGCACCTGCTGTTTCAACTATCGTTGTAATGGTATTTACATGGATAAGAAACGGCAAGCCTGATGTATCAATGACTCTTAACGGTTCATTGGCAGGTCTTGTAGCTATTACAGCCGGATGTGCCTGCGTAGATGCTGTGGGTTCTGCAGTTATTGGTGTTGTTGCCGGTCTTGTAGTAGTATTCGTAGTATGGTTCGTTGAGAACAAGCTCAAGATTGATGATCCTGTCGGTGCTATAGCTGTTCACGGTGGTTGCGGTATTACGGGTACAATCCTTGTAGGTTTCTTCGCAACCGGTAAAGGAGAATATACTGCAAAGGGTCTCTTCTACGGTGGCGGTGCTAAATTACTCGGCACACAGTTAATCGGTATCCTTTCAATTGTTGCGTGGGTTGCCGTAACTATGACAATTGTATTCTTCATTATCAAGAAAACAATCGGTCTCCGTGTTACACCTGCTGAAGAAATTGAAGGTCTTGACCCAACAGAACATGGTCTTGAAAATGCTTACGCTGATTTCATTGTGAAGAAGTAATTTAATTATTTCTGCATTGAAATATCATATATTCACAACCATTTACGGCGGACAGTGCTATAGGAGTTGCTCCTATCCTGTCCGCCATATTAATTGACGGAACATTCTCTTTTTCAATCACAATCATCACTTCATCCATAGAAAGTTTTGTAAAAGCATAATTTAATATAGCTTTACATACTTCATAACCATAACCTTTCCGCCTGTAATCTTTTCTGATAATATATGCGAGCTCATTTTTATCTGCTCCGTCTATGTTTCTTATTTCTATTCCCGCTCTGCCAATCAGTTCATCTGTTTCTTTTTCAAAAACAAGCCACAAACCGTATCCATAGAATCCATACATATTTTCAATATATTTTTTTGTAAAAATAACTTCTTCATCATATTCGTAAAGCGGCTCCACATATTTTAAAGCCTCATCATCATACAGCGAATACAGTGCCTTTACATCATCTGTCGTAATTTCCCTGACGTAAGTTCTTTCTGTTTCAAGGATTTGCAACGGTATATTTTTATATCTGCTGTATACCATTGCAAGGTATCCGTGGTCTTTCATGCCCTCTGTATCCGTAACAAAGCGGCAGCCCTGTATAAACGGAGCATTTTCGGGATTTTCACATACAAAAAGTACTGCTTCTTTTTCTTTTAATAATTTCTCTGCTTCTTTTTCATCATCTGTGATATATAAAACATCTTTACCACTGTAAATATTGATTTTTTTTAACATTGACTTGACCTCTTATTATGTTAAAATGTAACTGATTATAATTATTCTACTGAAAGGAATTTAAAAATGGCTAAAAATCCTATTGTTAAATTTGAAATGAATGACGGCAGCATTTTTGAGGCTGAATTATATCCTGATATTGCACCTAATACCGTCAACAATTTTATAAGTCTTGTTAAGAAAGGTTTCTATGACGGACTTATTTTCCATCGTGTAATCAAAGGTTTTATGATTCAGGGTGGCGACCCACAGGGTACAGGCATGGGCGGCCCCGGTTACTCAATCAAGGGTGAATTCTCTAATAATGGTTTTACTAATGACCTTAAGCATACACCAGGTGTCCTTTCCATGGCAAGAGCTATGGATCCTGATTCTGCCGGTTCACAGTTCTTTATAATGCATGAGACATCCCCTCATCTTGACGGCTCTTACGCTGCTTTTGGCAAGGTTGTAAACGGTCTTGATGTTATCAATACCATCGCGGATGTTCGTACCGACTGGAATGACAGGCCAATGGAAGATCAGATGATTAAATCCGTCACAGTAGATACTTTTGGCGTAGAATATGATGAACCTGTTACAATTAAATAATTGTGCATTGGAAATTTGTATGCTATAATAATTAAAAATTAATTTTGGAGGTAATTATTTATGTTAGTTACAGCAGAAGATATGCTTAAAAAAGCAGTTGCTGGCAAATATGCAGTTGGCCAGTTCAATATTAATAACCTTGAATGGACTAAAGCTGTTCTTCTTACAGCTCAGGAATTAAATTCACCGGTTATCCTTGGTGTATCAGAAGGTGCCGGCAAATATATGGCAGGTTTTGAAACTGTTGCCGCTATGGTTAAGGCTATGGATGAAAGCTTAGGAATTACAGTTCCTGTTGCATTACACCTTGATCACGGAACATACGAAGGATGTTATAAGTGTATTAAGGCAGGCTTTACATCAATCATGTTCGATGGTTCACACTACCCAATTGAAGAGAACGTTGCTAAGACTAAAGAATTAGTTTCTGTTACACGTGCTATGGGAATGTCCCTTGAAGCAGAAGTTGGTTCAATCGGTGGTGAAGAAGACGGCGTTATCGGTATGGGTGAATGTGCTGATCCTAACGAATGTAAGTCAGTTGCTGACCTCGGTGTAACAATGCTTGCAGCCGGAATCGGTAACATCCATGGTAAATACCCAGCTAACTGGCAGGGACTCAGCTTTGAGACTCTTGCTGCAATCAAAGAATTAACAGGTGAGAAGCCACTCGTTCTTCATGGTGGTACAGGCATCCCTGCTGATATGATTAAGAAAGCAATCTCTCTTGGCGTTGCTAAGATTAACGTTAATACAGAATGTCAGCTTTCATTTGCTGATGCTACACGTAAGTATATTGAAGCAGGTAAGGACCTTGAAGGTAAGGGATTTGACCCTCGTAAACTTCTTGCTCCTGGTTTTGAAGCAATCAAAGCAACAGTTAAAGAAAAAATGGAATTATTCGGTTCAGTAGGAAAAGCCTGAATCACGGATAATAATGGTATAATATATGAAAGAGCCTGAAATTGATATAGAAGAAGATTCTACGGATATAGAGGTTATAGAAATTGATTCTGATACCATTGATGGGGCAGCGGCGGATCCCGACGCTGCCCCTAATATTCAGAATGTTTCAGAAGAAAATGAGCCTCCCGTCCAACCCGATAATGAAATTGAAAATACCGATACCACAGAGCAGACCACATCGGATGATGATTTTGAAATAATCCCTGCTGAGGCTGTCCCTGATGATTATGATAATTATATACTTACTCCTGATGACAGAAAGTTTCATATTACAAAATTTGATATCAGACGTTATATAATAATCTTTATTTTAACGTGTGTGATGGTATTTTGTATGTACCAGATAATTTCACGTTATATAGGCTATGCAAGAGAGCGCCGCCATAACAGTGAAATTAATAATTCCGTTATTGAAGAAAATACCTCTACACCCGATTTGAGTACGGATAAATACAAAAATATTAACCCGGGTCTTGCAATTGATTTTGATAAACTTTTACAAATCAATGATGCATGTGCCGGATGGATTCAGATTCCGTCAGTCGGCATAAGTTACCCTATCGTCCAAGGTCCTGATAACGATTACTACCTGCATTATGATATTTCACAAAATGAAGCGTGGTCAGGTGCGATATATCTTGATTACAGAAATGACAGGAGTCTTGATGAACAACATTTTACCATATATGGTCATCACATGAATGACGGCAGTATGTTTGCCAACCTTCTGAAATATGATGATTCTGAATTTTATCAGAAGAATCAGGATAATTTTAACAACTATATCTATATTTACCAGAAAGGAAGGGTACTCGTATACCAGATATTCTCCGTAGTAGATACATATTATGACAGTGACCCTGAATCTTTTCTCGTTCTAATCTCGGATGACGAGACTAAGAAAAGTTATCTCAACCACATGAGACAAAAGCAGCTTTATGAAACAGGATATTTTGCTGATACAAATGACAGGCTGCTTACTCTTTACACCTGCCAGTCAGATTCGACATCCAAGGAAAGACACATGGTTCATGCCAAATTAATAACTGAAATCAGTAACTGAATTAAAAAAATATTAATAAAATAAAAAAAGTTCTTGATTTTTATATTTTGTTGTAGTATTCTTACCACAAGACAAAGGTGTCCAATTATTGGGCACCTTTATTTTTTTATACAGAGATAGAAATATTTATGCTGAAAGGAAGAATGAGACAATGAGTGAAGCATTTAAGATTGAAGACATTTTTGCTGAAAATGTATTTACAGTAGCAAAGATGAAAGAAAGATTACCTAAAAAAGTATTTGCAAATCTGAAGAACGTTATGGACAACGGTGGACAGCTCGCCATCGAGGACGCTGACGTTATTGCAAAAGCAATGAAGGACTGGGCACAGGAAAAAGGAGCCACACACTACACACATTGGTTCCAGCCATTAATTACCAGCCTTACAGCAGAGAAACATGATTCATTTGTAACACATCCGGACGAGGACGGAAAAGTTATTTCATCATTTACAGGAAAGCAGCTCATCATGGGAGAACCTGACGCTTCTTCTTTCCCATCAGGCGGACTTCGTGCAACATGTGCGGCAAGAGGTTACACAGTATGGGATGTTACTTCTCCTGCATTTATCAGGGAAGGTGCAATAGGTGCAGTCCTTTGTATTCCTACGGTATTCTGCTCATATACCGGAGAAACTCTTGATAAGAAAGCACCTCTTTTAAGATCTATGGAAGCCGTAAGCAAGGAAGCTATGAGAATTGTTAAATTGTTCGACCCGGAAACAGAAGCAACCAAAGTAACTGCTTCCGTTGGTCCTGAACAGGAATATTTTCTTATAAGCAAAGACAGCTTTGACGCAAGAAAAGACCTTAAATTCACAGGCAGAACTCTTTTCGGTGCTCCTGCTCCAAAAGGACAGGAACTTGAAGATCAGTATTTCGGTGCTATCAAAGAAAACGTTGGTTCATTTATGAAAGACCTCAACCGTGAACTTTGGAAACTGGGAATCACAGCAACCACCCAGCATAACGAAGTTGCTCCCGGACAGCACGAAATGGCTCCTATTTACATGGCCGCCAATATTGCCGTAGATAATAACCTTCTTGCAATGGAAACCCTTAATAAAGTAGCAGAAAGACATGGACTTGAATGTCTTCTCCATGAAAAACCATTTGCCGGTGTCAATGGTTCAGGTAAACATAATAACTGGTCGCTTTCAACCAACACAGGTATAAATCTTCTTGATCCGGGTAAAACACCTAACAAGAACAGACAGTTTCTTCTTGTACTTGCCTGCATAATGAAAGCCGTTGACAGACATTCTGATTTACTTCGTCAGTCTGCTTCCGATGTAGGCAACGACCACAGACTTGGAGCTAACGAAGCACCTCCTGCAATCATCTCTATCTACCTTGGAGACCAGTTAGGGGATGTTGTAAACCAGATTATTGAAAAAGGTTCTGCTGAAAGCTGCATTAAAGGAGAGGAACTTAACCTTGGTATAAGCACCGTACCTGTTGTGACAAAAGATGCTACAGACAGAAACAGAACTTCACCATTTGCCTTTACAGGAAATAAATTTGAATTCCGTATGGTTGGTTCGATGGATTCAATCGCAATGCCAAACATTACATTAAACGCTATCGTAGCCGAGGCTTTTGACGAAGCTGCCAATGAACTTGAAGGTTCTGCCGATTTTGAAAAAGCATGTGACGAATACATCGCAAAGACAATGCGTGAACATCAGAGAATCGTATTTAATGGAAATGGTTATTCGGATGAATGGGTTGAAGAAGCTGCAAAACGTGGTCTTCCTAACCTTAAATCAATGGTAGACGCTACAGAAGCTCTTGTATCAGATAAATCCATTGCACTTTTCTCTAAATACGGAATTATGGATAAGGTAGAGCTTGAATCAAGAGCCGAGATTCTTTATGATACATATGCTAAGGTAATCAATATTGAAGCTCTTACAATGATTGATATGGCTTCTAAGGATATTCTTCCTTCGGTTATAAAATATACTACAGAGCTTGCCGCTTCAATCAATGAAGTTGTATCTGCAGGTGCAGATGCCAGCGTACAGAAAGAGACTCTCGATGAGATTACAGTTTACCTTAAAGAAGCAAAAACAGCCCTTACAACTCTTAAAGCTGATCAGGCTGAAGCTGAAAAAGGATGTGTCAAGTGCACTGCCGAATTCTACAGAGATGTTATCAAAGCTGATATGGCGGCACTCAGAACTCCTGTTGATATTCTTGAAACACTTGTTGACTCAGAATACTGGCCTATGCCTACATACGGCGAGTTACTCTTTGAAGCATAATAAAAATTTCTCCAAAAAAAGTTCCGGCATCAAAACCGGAACTTTTTTATTATTTTAATTTATTGTGGGTAATTAAGTCTGTCTTCCGTAGGGTTATCAAGCACTTCTGATTTATATTTTCTCATATAATACTTTGCCATATCAAGGTTGTTATCAAGGTAATTGCCGCAATCCCTAGGTGAATATCCCGGTATCTCTCCCTCATATCCAAGAACATAATCAGCCAGTTCACAAAGAAGTCCTATTATGTCAGAGGAAGTTAAATCCCCTGCCAGAATCAGGTAAAAACCTGTTCTGCATCCCATCGGTCCGAAATATATTACATTGTCCTTCCACTTAGGATGGTTTCTTAAAAAAGTGGCGCCAAGATGTTCTATGGAATGTATTCCTGCTGTTACCATCACAGGCTCCGTATTAGGTTTTGTAAATCTTAAATCAAAGGTTGTAAGCGTTATTGGTCCCAGCCTGTCTTTCCTCGAAACATAAATACCTGTTTTCAAATCAAGGTGATTTACAGTAAAGCTCGCTATCTTTTCCATTATGTTTTCTCCTGTGTAAGTTTTATTTTATTAAATCCAATACTTCATTTTTACTGATAAGGCCTATTGATTTATTAACCACTTCGCCTTTATCAAATACAAAAAGTGCAGGAATTGACATAATGTTATACTTCTCTGCTATTGACATATTTTCATCAACGTTCAGTTTAACAATTTTAAAACCATTATTGTTTTCTGCAATTTCTTCAAGTACGGGTGCCATCATTTTGCATGGTCCGCACCAGTCAGCATAAAAATCCACAAGGACTTTTACATCTGATTTCAGAACTTCATCTTCAAAATCTTCTACACTAACATGCTTTAACATCATTTTATACCTCCAAGCACATAATTTATTTCATACTGTTCCTGTCTGCTTCTGTCCTTAAATCCCGTATTCTTTCGTTCTACCGCTGTATCCGTGTCAATCAGGTTCCTAAGTACAACTGAATGATTTTCCACGGGAATATATGCGGTCCTGCCGTCCTGTAAAGATTTAAGTCCATAATACATAATCGGCTGGCCTCTTTTATCCACCAGCTTTGTAACCTCCGTTACCTGACAGACTCCGATAGTCTCATTATATATAATATCCTTTTTCTGAAACATATATCCTCCGCTATTTCGCAATCTGTTTCAATTCTTCAATTAATTCCAAATCGCTCTGTTTAACCTTAATATTGGTTGTCATCGGCTGTCCGCCGGGCTTCGTTACCGTTATCTCTATAACAGAATCCTCAGGTATTCCTGTGCCGAAAACTGCCTTTATATATGAAATGAATTTTGGATGATTAGCGGAAAAAGTATTTTTTGCTTTCATTAATTTAATCATTGATGCCGGATTCATATTTTCACTCCTTTATCTGCTTTGGTAATATTCAATATTACACTAAAAATATTTTTTATACAATACTTTGGTTATTTTTCATCATAATTCTCAAGGAAATTATGTTTTACTCCATCCTTGTCCTTGTATTCAATTACTGTTCCCAGACTTACATTATAAACGCTCTTAAAAATATTGCCCTCCACATAAGGATTGACTTTCTTCATATTCTTAATAAGCTGCTTTATTTCCATACGCTTTGAAGCAGTTGTGCCGTCTTCCCTGCAGGAAGAACAGGTGTCTGTAAAATGACAGGCGCACTGTATAAAATGAAGATTATTAAAATCACGCCAGCGCATGATGTCATCCTCACGGATGTAGTACATCGGTCTTATAAGCTCCATACCTTCAAAATTGGTGCTGTGGAGCTTTGGCATCATAGTCTGTACCTGTGCACCGTACAACATTCCCATAAGAATTGTTTCGATTACATCATCATAGTGGTGTCCCAATGCAATTTTATTGCAGCCAAGCTCTTTTGCCTTACTGTAAAGGTAACCTCTCCTCATTCTGGCACAAAGATAACAAGGCGACTGTTTTACATCGTATACCGCATCAAATATCTGAGTCTCAAATATAGTTATGGGAACGCCTAACATCCTTGCATTTTTCTCTATTACGAGCCTGTTGACCTCACTGTATCCGGGGTCCATTACAAGAAAAACAAGTTCAAAATCAAACTTATTGTGTCTCTTTATCTCCTGAAATAACTTTGCCATAAGCATGGAATCTTTCCCTCCGGATATGCATACGGCAACCTTATCTCCCGGTTTCAAAAGCTCGTATTCATTAATTGCCTTGGCAAAAGGTGAAAAAATGCATTTATGAAAAGTCTTGCGGATGCTTGTCTCAACTTCCTTCTGCTTATCCTCATAATCTTCCCTGTAGGATGAGGTAAGCCATGCTGCATATCCGCCTTTGAGGCTTACGGCATCGTATCCCATCCCACGAAGCTCATACGCCATGTCCATACTCTGTATTCCTTTCATACAATATAAAACGTATGAAATGTTTTTATCAAGCTTTCCCTCCTCTGCCAGTTCAACAATGTTGCTTATATTCTCGGCCTTGGGAATGGAGCCGTAGCGGTATGATACTTCGTCCCTTACATCGCAAAATCTGTAAAGGGATGGATGGATATCTGCCAGTTCTTCTATTGTAATTTCTGCGTATTCATATTTTTCAAACATTCTTACTGTCTCCATTATCTGTTAAACGTATCTTTATAGGCATTTTTTGAAAAACGGTGGTAAATAAGGTGTCCGCCCTCTTCTGTAAAACAATAATAACTGTCATCAGGCGTTCCGTCCTCAAAATAAATAAGATAATTAAATTCTTCATGCTCCATGGTTTCAAAATGAACATGTGAGGAATAGCCTTCAAATACTTTTTTTACATCTTCTATTGTAATACCGTGTCTTGAAACCGTTGCAATCAAATCATACAAAAATCCTGTCTTTTCTGTAGTATTATTAACATATTCCGAAGCTGTATCCGGTAATTTAATACAAAAACGTTCTCCCTTTACGGATACGTCTATATCGCCGAATTCTGGCTTTGATTTAATTTTGAATTCATCAAGTGCCTGTAACATTTTTTCTGTGTCACACTCAGTTTCCAAAATACTGTTTAAAGAGCTTAAAGGATAATAAAGACTGATTGACTCTTTTCTGAAACCCAGCTTTATCTGTTCTTCTTTTATCACATAACATATATCTTTTTCCAATGCTTCTAAATTCATTTTCTTACCTACATTTCATTAACACTATAGAAAATTATATATTTCTGTTGATATGTAGTCAATATTTCTGTTATTTCAATACGCTGTATTCTTCGTCGGTTACAGGCTCACACCATTCATTGGAGGTCTCTGTTCCCGGAACTTCAACGGCAAGATGACTGAACCAGCTGTCAGGTGCGGCACCGTGCCAATGTTTTACTTCGGCAGGAATATTAATGCAGTCTCCCGGTTTCATCATAACCGCTTCTTTGCCGTACTCCTGATAATAGCCTCTGCCTGCCACGCATACAAGAATCTGTCCGCCACCGCTTTTGGCATGGTGGATGTGCCAGTTATTGCGGCATCCCGGTTCAAAAGTCACATTGAAAATTCCCACCTGACTTGTTGAAACAGGTACAAGATAACTTTTGCCGGTAAAATATTTTGCAAAACCGTCATTAGGATTACCGATTGGAAATACCATTTCTTTGGCGTGTGCTCTCATTGCGTCGTCTTCATATGGAAGGTCGCCTTTGTTAACATTCCATACTTCTTTTGCAAGGTTAAAAACTGCCCAGCCCTTAGGCCAGCCTGCATAAAATGCCACATGGGTAATGACTGCCGCTATTTCTTTCTGTGTGACACCGTGATTTTTGGCATTCTGTAAATGGAATTTCAAAGACGAGTCGGTTATTCCCGATGCCATAAGTGCAACAACGGTTATAATGCTTCTTGTCTTTACATCAATATCCCCGTTATTCCAGTTTTCTCCAAAGAGAACATCATCATTATAATGCGCAAACTCAGGAGCAAATTCTCCCAGAGCGTTTCTTCCTGCTGTCTGTGTGATTTTTCCCATATCTTTTTTCCTCCGATATCTTAATTAATCAAGTTCTTTTACCCAGTTTTCGATTTCTGTCTTGCTTAATCCGTTGAGGAGTTTTCCTTCCACAATGTCGGCTCCCGGTGCAGATACTTTAAGCTCACTTACTGTATTGCCAAATCCGCTTCCGCCCGAGGTTGCGAAAAGAACTATTTTTTTGCCGTTAAGATTGTATTTCTCAAGAAATGTATTAACTATTGTAGGTGCAACATACCACCAGATTGGGAAACCGAGAATAATCTCATCAAAAGATTCCACATCTATGTCTGAGTCTTCTATTTCAGGTCTGATTTTTTTATCTGCCATTTCAATACTGCTTCTTGATTTTTTATTCATCCAGTTCAAATCATCTTTGGTATATGGAACTTTGGGTTTGATTTCATATAACTGACAGTTGCCTGCCTCAGCTATTATTTCTGCTTTTTTTCTTGTTGTGCCTTCTGCACTAAAATATGCTACTAACTTCTTTGCCATATCTGTTACCTCCAAAAATAAAAATGTGCAAGATATTCCTTATCTCACACATATTATATAATCTGTTATTTTATTATGTCTAATACTTTCATCGCATATCGTATTAGTAAATCCATTACTATCCTTTCTGATTATAAATCAAATTATTGTGCACTCTTTACACCCGTTAAATCTTTTATCACTTCTCCTGCTATAATAAGACCTGCAACAGAAGGCACAAAAGCCACGCTTCCCGGAATATTTCTTTTCTCGGTACATTTATGCTCAGCTCCGGGCGGACATATACAATCGGTTCTGCAACTTATGGACATATCTTCAATAGGGCGGGTTGGCTTCTCTTCCGAATAAACTACTTTAAGCTTTTTCACTCCGCGCTTTTTAAGTTCACGTCTCATAACTTTTGCAAGAGGGCACATCTGCGTCTTATAAATATCCGCAACACGGAATGCACTGGCATCTAACTTGTTTCCCGCTCCCATAGAGCTCATAATCGGTACGCCTTCTTTCTGGCATTTCATTACAAGTTCTATCTTTGCCGTTACCGTATCTACCGCATCAACTACATAATCATACTCGGCAAAAGGAAATTCATCTGCATTTTCAGGGAGAAAAAAACATTTGTGAACGATCACTTCAACCTCCGGATTGATATCAAGCATTCGTTCCTTCATTACGTCAACCTTGTATTTTCCTATGGTTTTTCTTGTTGCGATAATCTGTCTGTTAATATTGGTTAAACATACCTTGTCGTCATCAATCAAATCAAAATGTCCTATTCCGCTTCTTACGAGAGCTTCGCACACATATCCGCCTACGCCTCCGATGCCAAATACCGCCACTCTCATATCAGCCAGTTTTTTCATGGCATCTTCTCCTAAAAGCAGTTGTGTTCTTGAAAACTGATTTAGCATGATTCACACCTTTCCTCTTCCATTTCCTGATTAATAATATCTTCATTGTCAGCCATTGCCTGCAAAGTCATTGTGAGAAGTTTCTCAAGGTCCCATCCCAGCTGGTCCGCACCTCTTTCAATTACTTCTCTTGAGCAGCCTGCCGCAAAGCCTTTGCTTTTATATTTCTTTTTTAAGGATTTGAGTTCCATATCTTTAGTGCTTTTTGACGGTCTCATGAGTGCAGCTGCCCATATAAGCCCTGTCAGTTCATCCGCAGCAAACAATACTTTCTCCATTTCATGGACAGGCTCCACATCCAATGTCACGCCACATTCAATGGTAATCCCGTATCCATGGGATACAACACCGTGAATAATATCCTCTGAAACACCTGCTTCTCTCAAAAGTTCAGGCGCTTTAAGGCAATGCTCCGCAGGATAAAGTTCAAAATCAATATCATGCAAGAGTCCTACAATTCCCCAATGTTCTTTTTCTTCCCCATATTCTAACTTGTCCGCATACCATTTCATTACTGCCTCAACAGTAAGCGCATGCTGGATGTGAAATGGGTCTTTATTATATTTTTTTAATAAGGCAAAAGCCTCTTCTCTTGAAATTTCACTCATAAAATCAATCTCCTTATTGGTGTTTATGATATTGTACTTTCTTTATTCCTACTATGTCAATATGATTTGTATGCAGTTATAAAATTTATGCGCTTATCAGTCTGCTTCTGCTATCAAGATTTGCAGTAAGAAAACCATTTTCTTGTATTCCTTTAAATTATTCAAAAATTTCCCTTAAGTAGATTTTGATTCTTTACCTTATCTACTTAAGGGAGCTCATGTCTGTATATTTAACTTTATACAATCACTTTAATTTTTATCAAATTACCAATATTTCCCCTACCCAATAGCAAAAATTTCATCATATAGTCACTTTTTATTAATTTCCGGTAAATCATTTAACTCCAAGCCGCTAAGTGAGGTCATCTGCTGTACCGCTAATTCATGTAAAAGATTCATTCTCTCAACTTGTGTCTTTCCCTGTTTAATCATTATTGCATTATAACTTTCCATATTTGCCAAAACAAGCAGTTGATATAATGTTGCGTTATCTCTGATATTTCCTGATTTCTTAGGATTGTCATCCCTCCACTGCTTTGCCGTTTTTCCAAATAACACCGTGTTTAGTAAGTCAGCTTCACTTGCATATGTATAAGAAATCTGTTCTGAAGTTAATAATGGTGGGATTAGTTTTTCTTTAATAGCATCCGTATGAATCCTATAATTTAGTTTTGAAATCTCTCGGTTCAAGTTCCAGTTAAGTGATAATCTGGCATTTTCCCCTGCTTTCAACCTTTGATAATCTTCAATTATATACAATTTAAATTCAGAAGAAATCCACGACGCAAATTCAAATGCAATATCTTTATGTGCATATGTTGCCGCATATCTTCCACCCTTTGTTACAATTCCTATTGCATTTGTTGTCTCGACCCATCGCTTGGGTGTTAATACGAAACTATTCAACCCCGCTTCATTTTTAATTGCCTCGAATTCGATATAATTAAAATCCGGGTTATGAATTGATTCCCATAATCCAACAAATGAAATTGTACCTTTATTCCTTAACCAATTTTGGATAACATACCCGGGATATTCGCCCTCTCTTTTTCTGGCAATATCCGTCAAAGATATATAGTCATTCTTTAAGTCTTCTGAATAAACGCTTATATCTATCCCATCAGCATGAATTATATCTTTAATAATCTTTGTCATTCTTATCTCCCTTCTATATCATATTTTCCGCACGTTTCGCTTTTTCAGTTTCATTTATCTGGTCATAATATGCTTTATACCTATAAACTGTCCTTTCACTGACATTATTACGCCTGGCAATCTCCACCATAGTCATTCCACTCTCATATCCGGCAACAAAATCGTTATAAATTGCCATCCATTTGGCATTATGCCTCTGTCTTCCACTCACTTTACGATTTCTGTAATATTCCAATTCTTCACGAAGCTTTTTATTCTCTTTTTCCAACTCTTCAATTTTTTTTGACATATTTTCAAACGTTATATTTCTTTCCATATTAGCAGCCTCCGTCTATGACATTTTCATTTTGTCTATATTATAAATGTCAATGATAACTTAGTCAATCTGATTTTGTCATATTGTGCTGTTTTAGTAAAAAAACGTATTTCTACGATGTTTTTTATCGGCTGCTCACAGGCTGCTCCCATTATTTCAATTTTTCTATTGTGTCGTGACACACCATACCGTTCTCTGCGATGATAGATTGTCTGATGAATTTTGAATGACGTTTTAATACGCCAAAAGCGTACTAGTCATAAGTGCAGAACACCTTGCAGAATTCCAGATATCCGTGGTCTTTACAGGTATCAAAATACAGGCCTCTGCTGATTTCATAAGTGAATCATTTGTTGTCATCCTGCAATATTTCAATATCCCAGCATATCTTTTTTTCACCTTCAAGGTCATCTAACAAAGACTGCATTATCATCTATTATTTTACGCAGACGTCCACTTGCATTCCTGTTGAAAATACTTAACTCTGAAAAAACGACCGCTGCCCAGGCATATGTACCACTATTTACCGCAAGTTTAATATTGCCTGCCAGTATCATTCCCGCAACAGTAAGCCAATGCCTGTTTCTTGCATATTTAAACATTCTGGATATTACAGAATATTTTTTCATGAAAATTTTCCTCCATATATAAAAAATGTGTATCAGAGTTAGTATTTCCTAACTGCAACACACATTCTAATAACCGGTGTATTAAATTACAATTACCACGCAGGCTTTTTTCTATCCATTCAGGCGTAGATGATATTTTTCGGTAAACTATTAACTCCCGAAAATCAGAGTTGCTAATTCCTAAGGCATGTTTAAAAAGTGCAGATATTTCGCTGTATGCACGGAATTTTAAAATGTTTGGGATTGACACTAATCGCAATCCATTGTATTATCGCTTCATAAGAGAAATGGGTTTTTGTCTGGTAAGCGGTTATTCGCCGGGAGAGTTGCTCGTTTCTTTTTTTATGTCTTTAATATCATACAAGTACAGTTTTCCAATAGCAATCTCAATTAGTTCCAGAATTCCTGATGCACATTTGCTTTTGCTTTAGCATTAGTCCCTTTTATACCGTTCGTATACTTTGAACCACTATATTCTCCTCATCACAAAGTAACTCAACAAGTGGCATCTCAAGTACCTTACATACTGTAACCGTTAGGCAATACATCGGCACCCTAACACACCGATGAAAGTTTGCGTATAAAAACACACGTAAAGTCGTATTTACGTTCAGTCCTTTGATAACTTACAAATCCAATAATTCAGATTTCTTTTTATCAAATTTTTCTTGTGTTATTACACCAGAATCCAATAGTTCTTTATATGACTTTAACTTCTGAACATTCAAAAGTTCCTTTTCGCTCTTATCTTTTTCCTCTGCCGCTTTTGATAATAAAGCTGAATCATACGAACTATTATTATCCGGTTTGCAAGCAACAACGATAATTCCTATAATTCCAAGGAAAAAACCCCAGAAAAAGCCATCTTCATAACCCTTATTTTCGCTAACTACTTGTGCAACAAAGCCACATATGAGTCCCTGAATTATAGCTACAAAAATATATACAAATACCATAACTCTACATCCCATTCTATTTTTTATTAACAGATTATTGATTAGTAGATACCTGTCAAGGTATCTACTAATCTGATGGACGTAGTATATCAGCAATTTTTAGAATTTACCGTGCAAAAGTGTCCATTTAAAAAAAATGCCGTTTGCGGCAATAATATTAACCGGAGGCTGTTATGGAAATAAACAGAGATATATACCTTGAGCGACTCATTGCCGGAAAGCTCAATACCTGGCAAAGAAAAGTATGAGCATGAAACAATGTCATCCAATACCGCATACTACGATAAACTAATCATCCACTTACGCCTCTTAAAAATAACAAGCGATACAACAAGCCTGAATATTTCCTCCGTGGTAAGCAGCGTATACACACCAACTATGCCCCACTTAAACACATACGCTGCAAGCAGACACATTGGAATTCCGATGCACCATGTGCCAACAATATCAATCGCCATAATAATTTTGGTATTGCCGCCGCTTCTGATAATTCCACCGCCAAGAATCATATTTTCAACCTTGACCGGTGCATATAGGGCAAATACAATAAGCAGTATCTTTCCAAGTGATTTTACGCTGTCATCCACACGGTACAGTTTGGTATAGACTCCTGCCATTGTAATAAGTAATGCGGATACCACAACCGCACCAGCCAGACCTGCATACATAATCTTCTTTGACTCTGTGTAAGCCTCGTCGTATTCTTTCCTGCCAAGTCGCTTGCCGACCATTACCCCGGCAGCTGCTGACAATCCGCTAAGTGCTCCTACGATAAGCCCCTGTATAGGGCAGGTAAGTGTATAAGCCGCCAGGTTGGAAGTTCCAAGATGCCCATATACTGCAGACTCAACATTCTGTCCAAGGCTCCATAAAAATTCACTGATGAGAATCGGCATAATCATGATAAAATAGTCCTTAATTGTAATTTTACTAAAATGCAATGACCATACCGGTTTATCCCCATCTTTCCTGATACATAAGGCAAATCCAGCAGTAATAACTACAAGATTAAACAACTGTGAAATAAGTGTTGCAATCGCAGCACCCTTTATTCCCATACATGGAAATCCGAATTTTCCAAATATCAGCAGATAATTAAGTCCTGTATTTATACCAACCGCTCCAAAGCTTGCCAGAAATGGTATGGTAGCATGCTCTCTGCAGCGCAGCCATGATGATAAAATATTGCTTATTGCCATTGGTATATAGGAAAAAGCTATAATTCTGAAATATACTGTACCTGTGTTTATAATACTTGTATCTGTAGTATAAAGTCCGAGAATCTGCCTTGAAAAACATCCGGAAGCCAGCATAAATATTCCCGATATTAATATCCCACAAATAAGACTCACATCAAAGCCGCACCATGCCTCTTTTGTATCTTCCGCACCAATAAACTGTGCGATCAGTATCTCTGCAACTGTGCTTACCGCACCGATTACCACCGAAAAAATCAAGGAAAAATTACCGCATAATCCAACTGCAGATATATTAGTCTCACCTAATTGTCCTATCATAATCTGGTCAACAATTGAAAAAGAAGCCTGTAGCATACTTTGCAATGTGACCGGAATTGCTATTTTACATAATGATTTCATAAACTTTGACATCATAATTTCCTCGTACTTTCCTTTTCTGTCTTCGGTATCTCCCATCTTAATATTTCTCCGGGTTCAAAGGCTTTACTAAATCCCTCAATTCGCTCTTTATCCATGCAAATAAAATTATCCGCCGTCATAATGATTGATCACCAGATTGACCATCTTGGAACATTTTTCAAAATAACCATCATACACCACAAAAGATATTCTCATCTGATTTCTCAGTTTTTCATAATCAGCTTCACAAATCCATCTTCTAAAACCCTGCCCTCATACTTTTCATGGTCATTCACCACCACCCCGATGATTCTTGAATTATTTCTTGCAAGCAGAACGCCTGCCATATTTGGGATGTATCCGGAGTTTTCCAGTTCCTGCTGGACACGTTTTACTGTCTCATCCGAAATCTTCTCTGTTTTGCCATAAATCACTTTTGAGACAGTTGCTGTACTAAGGCCTAACGCATCTGCAACATCCACAATTCTAACTCTGTTCTGTACCATTCTAATTCCTTCTTTTCCGTTTCTCTGATTATATGGTACAATAAAAGTATGTGTTTTACAAAGGTTAAACGTGTAACCCATCACAAAATCCGAGGCTCTTTTTTGTTATATTTTACCAAATATACAAAAACTCAACTGTATTTCTGTTCCTTAACAAAAGAAAAACACCTGCCATTTCTGACAGATGTTCTATGTAATATTATAATTTTTCAATGCTACAAACTGGAAGTTAGCGATTTCTTTTTCCGGTATTCTCTGTCCCACGGATTTCCTCATG
>ERZ779809.25-NODE-25-length-67573-cov-2.79654_pt1 | contig 67573 bp, 63 predicted proteins | sample MGYA00511096_ERZ779809 | MGnify/ENA primary metagenome ERZ779809 (study PRJEB29588, sample SAMEA2157192) | human gut metagenome | biome: human gut; feature: human-associated habitat; material: faeces | place: Denmark | collected 2008/2010 ...
TTACACTGTAATGAGGTATAATATACTTTACCGTCTTTCTGATAAACAAATTCATGGGATGGATTAAATCCATATTCTAATATTCCCAGTTCCTTTATTTCCTGTCCATAAGATAAATCCGCACAGGACTCGCCTTCTTCCAATTCATATTTCTCACTGTATGGTACTATCTCACACTTTTCAGCAGTGCCATCTTCAGTTACAAAATCAGATACCAGTATACCACCTCCACCACTCTCTCGTTCACCATATTCACTCATATAATCCTTAGTATTTCGTGCTGCGTTTATTGCTACATACTTTCCTCCTGATTTATCCGGAACAACATCAAAATCAGTCAATACCTGTTCACCATTTTTTGATTTACTCTGATACATTTTATCAGTGCCTTCTTCTGTATCAAAATATATATAATTGCCATCATGAAATAATAATAAATAATTTATGTTGTCAGAATCAGTAATTTCATCATTATACATATATGTCCTATATTGTGATATACACATTTTGGCTTTTCCATCGTTAAGGGTAATCGGTGCATCTGGATATACATGGGTCTTTACTGCTTTTCCATCTTTTTTTTCATAAGCGGATAGATCAACAAAGCCAGATATATTTGAATATTTATATCCTCCTTCCGGCATTTCTTCATTGGATTTGGTTGTAGTATTATTTTCTATACTTACGGAAGTCTCATCTTTTAATGATGTTTCCTTATTATCAATGTCAAGTTTTTTGCTTCCACACCCTGTAAGAAGTAATGTTGCAGTCAACATAATTCCTGATAAAGCTGTTAATTTATTTTTCATTTAGTTTCCTCCTTTGAATTTTTTTATATAAATTTTGACGTCAAAAATTTATACTGTTAAATATCTACTGAGTATTTTATGATATTATCACCATTCTCATCCATCTGTACAATTTGTATAAATGCATTTTCTCTATCAATTCCCGGAAAAAATATCTTTCCGTCAGCATAATCAATAAATGTTACATATATATTCTCTAAATCTTTAATACTGTTGCCTTCCATATCCATAATTATCGTATGGTATGTACCATCGTCCATATTCATACAAGCTGCGTATATATATTTATCCGTGGCACATATATCACTTACATTTTCCATTATGCGTACAGACTCGTCCTCATTCCAGCTCTTCTTATACAAATCATTAAAGCGGTCCACATAATAGAGATAATCTTCTGTACATACTATTGCAAGTATATAGGCATCAACCTCTGTTATGCTTTCTGTTCCGTCAAGCAGATTAATGCACATTACTTTATTCTTCTCTGTCAATAAGTAGTAATTATCACCAATTATTGTTTCACACTTATATCCATAGTCATGTGCATATATAGATTCAAACTTATCATTCAGTATATTCTTATATCCTTTTTCTTTAAGAATCATATACTTATCATTGTATACTGCAACTTCATCAATATCTGTGGCATAAGTGCTATATTCCTCTGTGTTGTATTTATCAGGCTTAACATCTTTATATACGACATCTCCCGTATCGCATTTCTTAATATCTCCGTTTGCACTGTATAAATCACCGTGAAGCATAAAATAATTATTATTCTCATCAGCTATACAGCCGGTTCCTGAATGTGAACAGGTTGCGTCAAGACATATTGAATAACACTTGTCTTTGTCAGTATATACATATCCTCTGCTTGTCTTTAAATAATATGTATTATCATCATATATAACACTGGTAGCGTATCTGCCGCTGTCAGACTTAAGGCTTCCCGCTCCGTTAAAATAATTAACCTCAGTATCCTGCTTTTTATTGCCACATCCTGAAAAAATAACTGCAACTCCTAATACCGCCAATAAAAATTTCTTCATAAATATCCTCCATTCGGTTGTTATAATAAAAAGAAAAACCACAGGCGATAAACCTGTGGTTCTAAAATTCTATTAATGACACCCCTAGTCTACCTTATCTTACTCGCCCGTATAAAATTTTTACTGAGTTAAGTGTATAATAGTGTATAGTTAATGTCAATATTTTTTTCAAAAAATAACAAATTATTACATATTTTGCATCTATTCTTCAAAATATTCTATCTTGCTTACGGAGACTTCGTATGCTGTACGTCTTTCGCACTCATCTTCGCTTATTTTCTTGACATATTCCCTGCTCTGGATTCTTCCGTATATCTGAATATGGCTGCCAACTTCAAATCCTGCCGCAAACCTGGCGTTACGCCCCCATGCGATACATGGGATGTAATCTGACTTACCGTATGGTCTGTTTACGGCAATAAGAACATCTGCTATCTCTCTTCCCAACGGAGTTCTTCTGTAGATGGCAGGCTTACAGATGTATCCGTCTAAGAAAATCTGATTGGTACTGTTCTCCTCCTCATAATTATCATACAGTTGGAGTTCTCTTACAAAAATCGAAAGCATTAATCTGTTCTTGTTCTCTTCATGTCTGTTATAAGACCTGAACTGTCCCGATGCTTCGATTATAACACCTCTCAAATCCTCCGTTACGTCCACAAGTCTTTCAGAAATCATAAGTGGAATAATATCAACGCTGTCTGATAAACGGTTCACGGATATGTTCAATGTGTAAAATCCTTCACCATATACCTCATGGCTGAATTCAAATTCTGAAACCACCTCTCCTACTATTGTTACTCTGTTGTTTTCAATAACCTTATCGGTCATAATCGTGTATCTCCCTTCTATTTTTGCTGTCCGGATTATATCCGGGGGTCACTTGATAATTTTATCAATAATATATATATGCGGCAATGACATATTTTATTACAAAAAACTTGTCAAAAAATAAAAATATGATAAAATATTATGGTTATAGTATAGAAATAAATCAAAAATGGAGGCGTTTTATGATTACAAAACGTGAAGATGTTCGTAACATTGCTATTATTGCCCATGTAGACCACGGCAAAACAACACTTGTTGACGAACTTTTAAAACAGAGCGGAACATTCCGTGAGAACCAGGAAGTAGCCGAACGTGTTATGGATTCCAATGACATCGAACGTGAAAGAGGAATCACAATTCTTTCAAAAAATACTGCTGTTTATTATAAAGACACAAAAATCAACATAATTGACACACCCGGTCATGCTGACTTCGGTGGTGAGGTTGAACGTGTACTCAAAATGGTAAACGGTGTTATTCTCGTTGTTGATGCGTATGAAGGTGTTATGCCTCAGACAAAGTTTGTACTTCATAAAGCACTTGACCTAGACCTTGACCTCATTGTATGTGTTAATAAAATTGACAGACCTGAAGCCCGTCCTAATGAGGTTGTTGATGAAGTTCTTGAACTTTTACTTGACCTTGATGCCAATGACAAACAGTTGGAATGTCCTTTTATTTTTGCATCTGCAAGGGAAGGTTTTGCAAAATATAAACTGGAAGATGAATCTGATAATATGATTCCTTTATTTGAAACAATTATTAATCATATACCTGCTCCTGAAGGAGATGCGGAAGCTCCTTTACAGCTTCTTATCAGTACAATTGATTACAACGAATATGTAGGACGAATCGGTGTAGGTAAAATTGATAATGGTACAATTAAAGTTAATCAGGAGGTTCTTCTTGTTAATCATCATGATGAAAGCAAACATCAGCGTGTTAAGGTAACGAAGCTTTATGAGTTTAACGGTCTTAACAAAGTTGAAGTTAATGAAGCCAAAATGGGCTCAATCGTTGCTGTTTCCGGAATCACCGATTTACACATCGGAGATACTCTCTGTAATGTTGACAGCCCTGCTCCAATTCCTTTCCAGAAGATTTCCGAGCCTACAATCGCCATGAATTTTATGGTAAACGACTCTCCTCTTGCCGGTCAGGAAGGTAAATTTGTTACATCAAGACACTTAAGAGACCGTCTTTTCAGGGAACTTAATACAGATGTTTCATTAAGAGTAGAAGAAACAGACGATATGAACTGCTTTAAGGTATCAGGCCGTGGCGAGCTTCATCTTTCAGTTCTTATTGAAAATATGCGTCGTGAAGGATATGAATTCGCTGTAAGCAAAGCAGAAGTCCTTTATCATTATGATGAACGCGGACATAAACTTGAACCAATGGAAACAGCCTTCGTAGATGTTCCTGATGATTGTTCAGGAACGGTAATCCAGAAACTGAGCATGAGAAAAGGTGAGCTTAATGGTATGACACCACTTAACGCAGGAACAACAAGACTTGAGTTCTCTATTCCTTCAAGAGGATTAATCGGTTATACCAATGAATTCCTTACAGATACCAAGGGAAGCGGTGTTATCAATACTACTTTTGATGACTACGGTCCATACAAGGGAGATATTTCTTATCGTAAACAGGGTTCACTTATTGCCTTTGAAAACGGTGAAGCCATTACTTACGGACTGTTTAATGCTCAGGAAAGAGGTACCCTGTTTATCGGACCTGGTGAAAAGGTATATGCAGGTATGATTGTTGGTCAGACAGGCAGAGCTGAAGATATTGAAGTAAACGTATGTAAGACAAAACATCTTACCAACACACGTTCGTCAAGTGCCGATGATGCTTTAAGACTTGTTCCACCTAAGATTTTAAGCCTTGAACAGTCTCTTGAATTCATTGATACTGACGAATTACTTGAAGTAACACCTAAGAGTCTCAGAATCCGAAAGAAGATTCTTGATTCAACATTAAGATACAGATCAAAGAAAAATTAATAATGATAATTTAAAGGCCGTCGGTTTTTAACGTAACCGACGGTCTTTTATTATTATCTGCATAATAAAAAACGAACAGTGTATTTCACACTGTCCGTTCATAATATCATTATTTAAAATCCGAAATTACATACCCATCTGAGCTGCAACTTCTGCTGCGAAGTCTTCGTTCTTCTTTTCCATACCTTCGCCAACTTCGTAACGAACAATCTTTGTAATCTTGATTGCCGGATTAACACTTGCAAGATATGCTTTAACAGTCTGCTTTCCGTCCTCTGCTTTAACATATGTCTGATCAAGGAGACAGATTTCTTTAAGCTGCTTAGAAATACGTCCATCAACTAATCCTGCAAAAATCTTATTAGCAACAATATTTTCCTTATCATCTAATGCTAACTGACCTAACTGGGCAACTGCTTCTTTAGATACGAAATTCCATACATAGTTCATGTTGCTCTTCTTTTCTTCAAAGATAGCTATATCTTCATCACTCCATACTTTATCATTGATAGCCTTGTCAATAAGTGCATTCATGATAGGCTTTGGAAGTGTTGTAGCTTCATTTAATGCGCTGTCAATTGTAATTTCTTTAATCTTGGCAAGTTCATCTGCTGAGATCTCATCTCTGCTGATGTACTGTGGATTCATAGCTGCAACCTGCATAGCTATGTTAGTAAGAGCTTCTTTAGCTGCATCTGATGAGTCTCCGTCTGCTGCTACAAGAACACCGATTCTTCCGCCACCGTGGATGTATGAAGCAACAGCGTCTGCTGTAACTTTTTCAAATCTTCTGATTGAAAGCTTCTCACCGATTGTAAGAGTCTTTTCCTGAAGCTGTGACTGCATACCAAGAATTGAAACAACATCTTCTCCGTCTCCGGCCTTGTCAACGGATGCTGTAAGAGCCTTATCGGCAACTTCCTGTACGAATTCATGGAATGTTGCATTCTTAGCAACGAAGTCTGTCTCAGAATTTACTTCAACTACTACTGCTGTATTTCCGTTAGAAGCAACTCTTGTGATACCTTCTGCTGCAATTCTGCTTGCTTTCTTCTCAACTTTGGCCATACCTGACTTCTTTAATACTTCAACTGCTGCATCCATATCACCGTCAGTCTCGCCAAGAGCTTTCTTGCAGTCCATCATTCCGGCGCCTGTTAATTCTCTTAATTCTTTTACCATTGCTGCTGTAATTGCCATTGTAATATTCTCCTTCCAGATAATCGTTATTGTCTTAAATTATGCTTCTGTTTCTTCTGTTGCTTCAACAGCTTCGTCTTCTGCAACATCAGCATATTCTTCTGCTGTCTCACCCTGGTTAGCGGCGATAACGGCATCTGCCATCTTAGAAACGATTAACTTAACGGCTCTGATAGCATCATCATTACCAGGAATTACATAATCGATTTCTTCAGGATCACAGTTAGTATCTACAATACCGATAAGAGGAATTCCAAGGATATGTGCTTCCTGTACACAGATAGCTTCCTTCTTAGGGTCTACAATAAAGATAGCATCAGGAATTCTCTTCATGTTCTTGATACCGCCAAGGTTCTTCTCAAGCTTCTCCTGCTCTTTCTTAAGCTGGATAACTTCTTTCTTAGGAAGAACATCGAATGTTCCGTCAGCTTCCATAGCTTCAATTTCTTTTAATCTGTTAATTCTGCTCTGAATTGTCTTGAAGTTAGTGAGCATACCACCTAACCATCTCTCGTTTACATAGTACATTCCGCAACGTTCAGCTTCTGTCTTAACTGCTTCCTGTGCCTGTTTCTTAGTTCCGACAAAGAGGATGCTTCCTCCCTGTGCTGCAACATCATAAATTGCATTGTAAGCTTCATCTACTTTACCTACAGACTTCTGTAAGTCAATGATATAAATACCATTTCTCTCTGTGTAGATGTACTCTGCCATCTTAGGGTTCCATCTTCTTGTCTGATGTCCAAAGTGAACACCTGCTTCAAGTAACTGTTTCATTGAAATAACGCTCATTTTAATACCTCCATGGTTATAATCTTCCGTGGGTCTTGGCTTCTCTACAACCTGTAAGCGTAAGTCAGGCACCATGTAGAAATCAACCCGCGTGTATAATTTAATATGTGTTTTCACACACCTGAACAGAATATCATAAAACAAGAAAAAAGGCAAGCACTTTTCTGCTTACCTTTACACTTACCTTTTGCTTATTTTATGTTATCTTGAAACAAGAATTTCTGCTATTTCGTTATAACCCATTTCTGAATTAAAGCTATGGGTTCCTGTCTGCAGCCTCTCTGAATAACCATTGCTTGTAAGATATTCATTAAATTCACGCCAGTTCTTCACTATTCCCGCTTCTTCCAGTTTCTGTGACACAGCCTCCGAATACATTCCGGAAGTCACAGTAATCGTTGCCGTATGAATCACAATCCCAGATGTCTGTGGTTCTGCCGGCACAGGTGTTGTTGTCTCCGGCTCCGTAGGTACAGGTGTTGTAGGTTCCGGTGTTGTAGGTTCCGGTGTCGTAGTCTCCGGTTCCGCAGGCTTAACTGCCGTGGTATCCTGTTCCGCAGGTGACGGACTTGTAGGTTCCGGTGTCGTGGTCTCCGGCTCCGTAGGAGGAAAAAGCGACTCATCCTCTTTCATTACCATTCCAAGCTTAGCCGCACGTTTTATTATATCTTCGTCAGACATCTTATTGCCAAGATGATTGGCTATAGTAAGTATAACTGCCGTTACAACGATTCCTACGCCAAGGCCTCTCAAATAATACTTAAGTTTCATATGCTATTTACCACCTTTAAATAAGTCAATAACAAGCTTTACTTCCCCAATACCAAGCCCAAGTTCTTTAGCTATTTCAACATTGGACTTTCCTTCTTTGCTTAACTGAAGTATTTTCTCATTATTATTACCCGTTTCAAAAGCTTTAGGGTCCCTGTTATCTTCCCTTAAGGTTTCTTTTTTAACTGTTTCTTTCATTCTCTTTGCCGCAGTTCTGCCTGTAGAAGTGCGTTTCTTAGGTTTTTTTTCTACTGCTTCCAAATCTGCGGATACATCATCGGATACAGCTTCGACAACTGCATCAAGCTGGTTTAGTATATCTTTTTTTCTGGTGTCAACATCTTTCTGTTCTTCTCTTAGCAATTCTTCACTTGCCATAAAACCGCCGGTGTCTTCACTCATATCTTTTATAGAATCAATAACGGTCTGTTTCTTTGGAACGGTCTTGCTCTTCTCAATCTCCTTTTTCGTGACGTTCATATCCCTGACGGTGTTATTGATTTCTTTTTTCTTTTCATTAAGCATATCATAAAGAAACATAACTTCGTTATGGTTTCTGTTTATTTCCTGGAGAATGGTATCTGAATATTCATTCATTTCAAGCATTTTCTGATTAGAAAGCTTATCAAGGGAAATTTCTGTCTGTTCCTTGACATTCTCTATCTGCTCGTCAAGAATGTCCGTTATCTGTTTTTTTATGTCCTCTTTCTGCTTATCGGTAAATGTAACATCCTTAACATTATGTATTGTATCTCCGTCTGATTTTGACGAGAAAACAAAACTTGCCACAATCACGATTAGTCCTATTGTTAATAATGCAATCTCTAAACCTGTCATTTCCACACTGCTCCCTATATTCTTATATCAAACCCGGTCACTTTCTTGACGGTTACTTTACCATCACCGGAAGTCTTTTTTCTTTTGTCCTGCTGATGTTCGTAATGACCTTTTCCTTCTCTTCTGGCATCATATCCGGTATTCATCATAGTATCCTCGTTCTTATTAATCTGTGAGGATTTAACCATAACTTTCTTATCTTCCATGTGACCCATTGTCTGCTGTTCAACAACCGGTCTGCTGTCATCACGTTCCTGCATCTGTGTCCTGTTAATAATACCATTTAATTCTATAGGTCTCATAATATCAACTCTTTTCTTCAGATACTAATTATTAACTCTGGTTATATCCATACCTTTTATTACATATCTGCAAAAATCATTTTTTTCTCTTATGAACATTACCTGTTCGCCGAATTCCAGTCTCACGCCCGGATAAATTGAACCATTGACTATGATTTTAGCATCTTTATCTTCACACAATTTTGATGACAAGTCAAGATATGACTCTTTACATTCTGCCTGCTGTTTTTCAAGAATATCAAGGTTTTCCAAAGACTTTTTCAGATATTCCAATTTTACGGAATCAAGTTTGCCCTCTTTTTCAAGCTTCTGTTTTAAAAGAGTAACCACCTGTGTAAGTTTTGAAATATCATTGGCATTAGATGCTATCTTTGTCTTTAACTCATTAATCTTTGTCACAGCCTCAGGATTGTTTCCTACTGCAAGCACCGTCACAGTCTCCATTGTAGAACCAATATTCCTGGCTGAAATTACCGATGAAGCCCTTACGTTACCACCGATTATATAGCCGTTTCGCCCATGTACGTCAATCATTCCTTCGGCAACTACTTTGCTGTGCAGGATAGCGTCGGCTTCAAGATTATTGCCCGCTATAACGGTTGCATTTTCTATGAAGGTTGCAATGACATCTCCTCCCGCGGTAATCCTGCCTTTATTCATTCCTGCTATGCCACGCTCTAATATAACATCTTTGCCTGCAGTAATTATCGCACCTTCTACTGCTCCGCTGACACTGATATTTCCTGTTGCTTTTACGGAAAATCCTGCTCTTACACAGCCGAGAATCTTAACATTGCCATTGTATTCAATATCACCTGTGGATGTATCTACATCTGTCTGAATTATATATTCATCGGATACAAAGATTTTGTCTCCTTCAAGGGAAACATGTCCCGTTACCTTTGATATTAGTCTTAGTCCGTCCTCCGACACCTCAAGATTTCTGCCGTATTTAAAAGATTTTCTGGCCACCGGCTTAGGCTTTATGACTGCACCTGCAATATTTATACCGTCTTTTCCCGTATCTTCAGGTATAATCTCAGCAACTACATCACCTTCTTTAATATGATTTATCATATCAAGATGATGAAAATCCACCGTACCGTTCTCATTAATGGTAGGTTTTGCTTTTATCTCTGTATTAAAATTATATACCAGTCTGGCATCTTTTCCTTCTACCGGCATCTGTGCCTCGGCAATTACAAACTGTTCAAAATATCTTTTGCATTTTACAATGGCTGCTATTACATTTTCCTTTATTCCATATACTATGCCCATATTTTTCAAATCGGAAAGAATCTCATCAACCGTTATAGGTTCCGCGCCTTCCATAGGCGGATACATAATCATGGTAAGCTTCATATGGGCGGAATCCGAATAATCGCACCAGCCGGAATAAGGAATGACGTCAGCTCCTGAAATCTTAACCTTGCTGTCCTTATTTTCCCTTGCCTCGTTCATTGCGGCGTTAAGCTCTGCAACTGTTCCATAATCAATACCTTTTTTTTCAAGGTAAGACATATATTCTTCAAGGCTTACGTCTTTTCCGTTATCTTCTTTCGGAGAATAAGTTATATACAATCCGTCATCTTTTCCGATTACTTTATAATAGCCTTTCCTATCCATACAAAAACTCCTGTTTTTTTACATTTCATCAAATATATTCATATAGTTACCAAGTGATTTTTTTAGTTTTACCAATGCTTTTGTATGAAGCTGGGAAACTCTTGATTCTGATACTTCCATAACATTACTTATCTCTTTTAATGTCATTTCCTCATAATAATACAAGGTCACTACCATCTTTTCTTTCTCCGTAAGATGTGAAAGAGCTTCGGAAATCTTTACTGCAAGTTCCTCCTTCTCAACAACCCTCTCCGGCTGTTCAAAGTGGGAATTGCCTGCGGTTTCCATACTTAATTCGCTGCCCTGCTCCACAAATTCGTCAAGTGATACGAGATTACTGACTTTAGTCTGACCCTGCCAGTTATTTAATTCATCTACTGACAAATCAAGTGCCGCAGCAAGCTCTTCATCAGTAGCATTTTTTCCATTTTCAGTTTCAAGTCTAGTACGCGCAGAATCTATTTTTTTCTGTTTTTCACGTACAGACCTTGGAATCCAGTCCATTTTTCTTATCTGGTCGAGAATTTCTCCTCTGATTCTGAGACTTGCATAGGTCTCAAATTTAACGTTTTTTCCATAATCAAATTTATCTATGGCATCTATAAGACCGAATATTCCGTAGCTTACGAGATCCTCATATTCTACATTATAGCCTAAATACATACTAAGTCTTCCGGCAACCAGCTTTACTAAAGGTGCATATTCAATTATTATCTGTTCTCTCAGTTCCGGTGTCCTGTTTTTTGAATAAGACATCCAGAGCTTTTCTTTTCCACGTTCGTCCATTGAATCTCCTTCAGCTTATACCTTTACTCTTCTTTATCTTCCTTATCTTCCTTATCTTCCTTATCTTCCTTATCTTCCTTATCCGTTTCTTCCGGCTCCACATTTTCCGCAGCTGTTTCATTGTTATCTTCTTCTATATCTGTTTCCTTAGTTGCCATGGCAATAAGAACAACACGGAATAATGAACCTATTATGTAGAATCCAAGTAAAAAAGATAATACAACTATCAATGAGGTAAGTGTTCTTTTTCTGTTAATTATCATTACAATACTGATTATAAGACCTGCTGACAACGAAATAATCGCCGGCAGATATCTTAACTGTTCTTTATTTTTTTTCATAACCAACAATCCTCCGATATCAGATTACTTTTATTTCTTTGCCAACCGATTTAATAACCAGCCGTCCGTCCTCGGCATAAAACTCTATGGTACGACCGTAATTAAGGCCTACATCTTCTGCAATTATATCTATGCCCAGTTCTTTAAAATTCAGTCTTGCACTTTCTATATTGTTGTCACCCACGTTAAGTCCGGACAGTCTTGAAGTTGAGGAAATGGCGAACATCTTCGCCCCTCCCGCTATCTTTGCTACCATGCGTGATTTCTTTGCACCAAGTTTTTCCATCTGTTTTACCGTCTCAGCAATTCCGGTATCACCAAATTTTGCAATATTTTCGTTGTTTTTAAAACGTGTGCTGTCGGGAAGCATATAATGAACAAGTCCCGCTATCTTCGCCACCGGATCATATATACATGCACCGATACATGAACCTAATCCCAAGGTTGTCAGTGCTTCCGGAGTCTTGCACACATTCAGATCTGCCATACCAACTTTTATCATAATTCAAACCCTGCTCTATAACCCTAAGGAAGTTAAGATTTTTTCGTATGACTCCAGTTCCGGAATCATTACAAAATAACAGTTTCCAAGGACTTCTTCCCCAAACTGTGTCTCAATAAGGAGAACCTTATCTCCGATCTTACCGTATTCTATTGCGGGAAGGCTTAATAACGCCCCTGCCATATCAATGGATGTATATGGAATGGACGCTGTTATTGTCAAACCCGTAAGAGCCGATAATGCCGAAAGGTAAGAGCCTGCAATAATATTACCCACTTCGCTTAATGCCGACATTTCCATTTCTGAAAAATTGCATTGCGTATTATCAGGTGTTCCCATTACCGTATTAACTATATTATGTGCAGCGCTTTCAGGCAGAAGGAACATCATCATTCCATTTACATCGCCTTCAAGGCCCAGAAGTATTCCTGCAAGTATAGTTTCCTCCGAGCCGAACACATCTGTTATTCTGTCAAAAGGAACGAGATTGACTTTGGGAACTCCCATATCTATTTTCTGGTTAAGCATACAGGCAAGTGCCGTTGTGGCATTGCCTGCGCCTATATTACCTATTTCTTTAAGTACGTCATACTGAGAATCATCAAGTGCATCAAGCCTGATTTTTGACATAAAGTTCCTCCTATGCCTGTTCTCTGTCTATTACAACTGAATGAAGTCCGAGAATTGATATAAGTTCATCATCATGCTTTCCTACAGCTTTAATAAACATCTGTCCGTTGTTGTCTGTCACAATGTTGTTTTTCTCTATATCTGTTTCTTCAAGAGCAACAACATCCCTTACCATATCCACCTTGATTCCCACAAGGTTCTGGTCAAGTTTAAGTATAATTATCCTTGTTGCGCTGTCATCAGGGACTTCTTCCACTCCGAATCTTTTTCTGAGACTCATAACAGGGACAATCTCACCACGGAGATTAATTACGCCGATAAAATAATCCTGACTCTTTGGAACTCTTGTTATCTGCTGTATCTTAACGATACTGTCAACATTCATTATATCTATTCCAAAGAATTCATTATTAATTCTGATTACGATATATTGTTTTATTTCGCTTTTGTTTGCGACATTATTGCGTACTGCTAATTCTTCCATATCATGACCTCCTAGATTATTGCATTGGCATCAATAATAAGTGCTACTTCACCGTCACCAAGGATGGTTGCCCCACTTATCATCTTATTGATATTAATATATTTTCCAAGAGACTTAATAACAATTTCCATCTGCCCTACAAGGGAATCAACAACAAGGCCTGCCTGTTTGTCTCCCTTTTTGATTACAACCACTATAAGGCTTTCGTCAGGCTCCGTTCTGTCAGGTACATCTAAAAGTTCTCCAAGTCTTATAATAGGGATTATGTTTCCTCTTAAATTAATAACTTCCTTGCCCTGTACATATTTAATATCAGATAAAGGAATATCTTCTATTGTCTGGATAGAACCAAGTGCAATGGCATATTGCTCATTTCCGAGCTTGACCATAAGTGCCTGTATAATTGCAAGCGTAAGAGGAAGTCTGATTGTAAACGTACTTCCTTCCCCGAGAACGGATTTACATTCAACAACACCGCCAAGGGATTCTATTTTAGATTTAACAACGTCAAGGCCTACACCTCTTCCGGATACATCTGTTATTTTCTCCGATGTTGAGAAACTTGGCAGGAAAAGTAAATCAATAACTTCCTTATCAGACATAACTTCTGCCTGCTCAGGTGTGATTGTTCCCCTTTCAATAGCTTTACTTTTAACTTTTTCTATATCAATACCATTACCGTCATCACCGACTTCAATAACAACATTGTTACCATCCTGGAACGCATTAAGGAAAATAGTGCCTATCTCGTCCTTTCCTCTTTCGCGTCTTACTTCAGCAGATTCAAGACCATGGTCGGCAGAATTTCTGAGAAGGTGCATAAGAGGATCACCGATTTCATCAATAACGGTTCTGTCAAGCTCTGTCTCTTCACCTGTCATGTAAAGTTCCATTTTCTTGTCAAGTTTTTTACTGAGATCTCTTATCATTCGTGGAAATCTGTTTACAACTGTCTCAATAGGAACCATTCGTACATTCATGACAGATTCATGAAGGTTGGTTGTTACTCTTTCAAGATATTCTATCTGTTCATTAACACTCTGGTTCTCTTCCGTATTAGAAGTTGCCGCAGCAGATACCAGACCATTCTTGGCAATAATAAGTTCGCTGACAAGGTTCATCAGCACATCAAGCTTATCAATATCCACTCTGACTGAACGGTTAACAACCGGTTTACCCTTAGCAGGCTGTGGATTGGCTGGTTTGCCGGCCTTTGGAACTGTTGCCGGCTTTTCTGGTTCTGTCTTTTCTGTCTCTTCCGGCTTTTCTTCTTTCTTTTCATCTAATTTAATGATGCTTCCTTCAGCATCTTTGATTTCAGATACATTCCTAACTGTGGCAAGAACCTTATCAAGTGATTCGCCTGTTATAACAAATATATCAAAATCAAGATCGAATTTCTCATCTTCTATATCCTGTGCCGAAGGAATCGATTTAATAATCTCACCTAATTCTTCCACAGACTTGAATACCAGAAATGCTCTGGCTGCTTTAAGAATACAGCTCGGATCAATCTTTACATGGACACCGTATACATTAAGATTCTTTGTGCCGGCTTCCATTATTGCATGCTGTTCAAAATCAGCAAAATTTACTTTTGAAAAGTCCGTAACTACCCCATCTGCTGTCTGTGGTGCAGCCTGTGGTGCAGCCTGCTCAGCCACTCCACTGCCTCCGTTAAGGTAGTCATTAAGGAGCTTTATAATTGCTGCATTGTCATCTGTTCCTTCGTCCTGTGTATTAATAATATTATCAAGATATGCCTCAAGTGCATCAAGACACTGGAAAAGTATATCTACGAGATCAGATGTTACTTTTAATTTGTCATTTCTTATTTCCGAGAATACATTTTCCATATCATGTGTCAGGGTCTGCATTCTCTTGTAACCCATTGTACCTGCCATACCTTTTAATGAATGGGCAGATCTGAAAATTTCATTAATGGTATCCTTGTTCTCCGGTTCATTCTCCAAAACAAGAATATTGTCATTAAGACTTTGTAAATGTTCTTTTGTCTCCTCTACGAAGATCTCTAAGTACTGGCTAACGTCCATCTAACGCACCCCCACCTTTTTATTAATGCTTTCTGCTATTTTTGATAAGGATTTTACCTCATCAGACATACCTGCTTCATATATGCTTCTAGGCATGCCGTAAACTACGCAGGACTTTTCATCCTGACTGATTACATAAGTATTTTTGCCTGATTTCTTAAGTGCTTCTATGCCTTTCGTTCCGTCTGCGCCCATTCCGGTAAGAACAACACATACAATCTCGTCAAAAGCCGAGTCTGTAAGTGATTCGTACATAACGTTGGCACATGGCTTCAGACCATCTATGGATGGCCCATCATAGAATCTTATAACATGGCTGCCATGCTCATACCGCACTCTAATGTGCATTCCTCCCGGAGCTATGTAAACGCATCCTTTTTCAAGAACGTCTCCGTCTGAGGCTTCCTTAACGTTAACCTTACTTAACATATTAAGGCGTCTAGCCAAGGAAAGTGTGAAACCCTTTGGCATGTGCTGAACTAAAACAACCGGTGCATCCAGTCTCTCGTCAAGAAACGGTATAACCTGCTGCAGTGATTTAGGTCCTCCGGTTGAACATGCAATAGCAACTATCCTGGTATGGTTCTTTGAATTACTGCTTCTTATAATCCCGGCAGGCTGTGCTTCCACATGGTTCTTAGCCGGAATAATAACCGGAGCACTGTTCTTCTTATGAGGAATAAGATTCTTCTTATTAAGATAACGGCCTGTAACAACTTCAATCAACTTCAATAATTTTGTCTTAAATCCTTCGCTCTTAACTTCATAAAAGTTCTCAGGCTTCTTAAGGAAGTCAATTGCTCCGAGTTCCAATGCCCTGATAGTCTCCGCAGCACTCTCTCTGGCAACGGTACTTACAACTACAACTGTCTCATTCATCCTGTTCTTTTGAAGCATCTCCAAAAGTTCCAGCCCATTCATCTTAGGCATATTGATATCAAGAATCACAAGGTCATAATATCCGGGCTTCGATACAAGTTTATCAAATCCCTCCAGACCGTTAACAGCCGTATCAAGTGCTTCTACATCATCATAGTTCTCTTTGATTATATCAGATATTACTCTTCTCATAAGTGCAGAGTCATCAATTATCAAAAATTTTTTGCCCATTTCTACACCTTCTTTCTTTATTTGGCGCTTTTTCTCATCATTCGTTCTTCTTCAAATATATATTTAATAAGTATTTCCCTGTATTCTTTTGATATATTTTCAAATTCCACACGGTGCTCATACTTTGTAGAATCATTAGGCAATGAAAATGACATTCTCACTGTGGCCGGAAGTCTGAATTTGATTTCTTTTCCACCTACAACAATCTGAAAAATAAGTATAAGTTTCATGCCTGTTTCTATCATTTTACTTCCGACAAACCTCATGCCGCCTCCGCTTATATCAAGACATGTGCCCTCAGCATATCTTTCTGCATGTAAAAAATCTTCTGAAAGTTTTTTAGTCTCAAGCAGTGCAGTAAATTCCTCATCGGATAGCTCTGTATATATTATCGGAATTGTTTTTTCCAGTCGAAAATACTGTCTTCTCTGGAATTTCTTAAGTTCCGTTTCCATTGATATATTTATTGAATATATATTATCTGTTTTGATACGGTCAAGTATTCTGCATTTACATCTGTAAAGTCCCTTTTCCGTATAAAAATATGTATCAAACACGCTTCCCTTTGGCAGTGGAACAAGGTGCCCTTTTGAAACAGGCATGGAAACACTTATGACATTGTCATCATCTTTGTCAAAGTCAAGAATCTGACTGGCATAAGTTGAGGGTCTTTTACCTGTTTGTTCCTCAGATAATAAAAGAATCTCCTTAAACTCTATTTTATCTCCTTCTGACAATCCTTTTAACATACATTCCTCCAAAACTTATCTTCTGCCCGCTGTAAATACCTTGCTGAAAAATCCGATTACGCCTTTTTTCTGATTAGGTACTTTATGTTCGCCTGAGTCAAGATTTTCACTGATTTCAACAAATGCTTTAGCTGAAGCTGAATTAGGATATGTTATTGAAACAGGTTTCTGCTTCATTATTGCCTTAGTAATGGCACTGTCCTGAGGAACTTCCCCAAGGTATTCCAGGTCAATAAAAAGGAATCTCTTGACAACCGCCGATAATTTATCATAAATATTAATACTCTCGGACCTTGATGTTACCTTATTGGTCACAATATTAATTCTTGTGGTATTCTTGTCAAACCCTTCATCCATTGCCAACGCCTTTAATAAAGCATAGGAATCGGTAATTGATGTAGGCTCCGGTGTTGTAACAAGTATAACTTCCGGACTTGCGGCAACGAATTCCAGAACGCTTTTGGATATTCCCGCACCGGTGTCGATTACAATAACGTCTGCCATCTGTTCAAGCTCTGCCATTTTATAAACAAGTCTTTTTATCTGCTCATTGTCAAGATTAACAAGCCTTGCTATTCCGGAACCGCCTGAAACAAACATAACACCCTCCGGTCCTTCGGTTATTATATCTTTAAGTTCCCTTCCTTTAAACATAAGGTCAGCAAGCGTATATTTAGGAATAATTCCAAACATGACTTCAATATTGGCGAGTCCGAAATCCGCATCAAAAATAATGACTCTTTTGCCCTGTTTTCTGAACTGCAAAGCTATATTGATTGCAGTGCTTGATTTGCCGACGCCGCCTTTACCGCTGGTAACGGTAATGATTCTTGCATTCGATGACGATACCTGATTCTGTTGTTTAATTATATTTCGTAATTTTTCTGCCTGATCCATCGTAGCCTCCCTGGTATCTTCAATCCATTACTCTCCGCCAAGCAAATTCTTTGCTAGTTTCTGGACATCTATAGTTTCTATATCGTCAGGCACGTTCTGTCCGCTTGTGGTATATGAAAGCGGTGCGCCCGTATAGCACTTAAGATTAATAATATTGCCAAGCGTTACAGTCTCGTCAAGCTTGGTGAACAAAAGCCTGTAATCATCTATTTCCTTATATGTGTCGGCAATATTGATAAGGTCCTTATACTTAGTTGTCACGCTAAGCACAAGAAATGTTTCAATATCGGCGTCATAACCACCGTTCTTAACATTATTGATTAATTCGATTAATTCATCTTTCTGTTCTTCGTTCTTGTGGGATCTTCCCGCCGTATCAACAAATATAACGTCATATCCGGAAAATTCATTAAGACATCCGCATATTTCTGATGGCGAATATGCAACACTCACAGGCACATCAAGAATTCCTGCATAGGTATTAAGCTGTTCAACTGCCGCTATTCTGTAAGTGTCTGCCGTAACCATCGCAACCGACTTACCCTTGTTAAGTTTGAAATCGGAAGCAAGCTTTGCAATAGTTGTTGTCTTGCCTACACCTGTAGGTCCTATAAAAAAGATAATTTTTTTACGTTCATCTGTTTCGATTCCGTCAGGCTCACCTAACTTCAAAATAATTTTCTGATATACCGCTGCAAGAATACTGTCGATATTGGACTCTTTTTTAAGAGAAGCGTTAATATCATTGATTATTGCATTGGCATATTTCTCATCCATCTCATTTTCCATAAGTTTGTTATAGATAAGTTTTAACGGTTTAAAATTATTGTTCTGGGGCTTTGCCGTATTATCGGATGTTTCTTTCTGTTCCACATCCTTTTCTTCGGCATTACCGGGTGTCTTATCAAGGCCTGTCATATGGCTCTGGAGCATATCATGAAGGCTGTCAAGCTTCTGCTCAATGGTATTTTTGCCTGTTTCCGTATATCTGCTGTCATCAACACGATAATCTATACCGGACATTTTATCTGCTGCCGGCTTAATTTCCTTAGTCGCTGCCGCATTAACCGCAGGTCTTCTGCTGCTTACTTTCTGTTCAAATTCTTTTTCTTCCAAAGCGGCTGTGATTTCCACATAATCATGTTTAAAAAATCTGGCAAAACCTCTTTGCTTCATTGTCTTAACATTTAAAACAACAGCTTCCGGTCCTAAATCCTCTTTAGCAGCAAGAATTGCCGCTGTCTCTGTATCTGCTTTGTATTTCTTAACTATCATCTTATATTGTCACCATCCCAACTGACTGTAATTCAACATCGGATTCAATTTCATTATACGATATAACTGCTACGTCTTTAAAGTAGTCATTGATAATTTTCTTAAAATATATTCTGACAATAGGCGAAGTAACAATTATCGGATTAGCTCCCATATCTTCAAGCTTTGCAAGTTCTGTCTTAACAGAATTAACAATCTGTCTTATCTTATCCGGTGCAAGATTGATATATCCACCCTGCTCCGTCTGTTTTACAGAACCCATTATCTCCTGTTCAACCGCAGGATCAAGAGTTATAACCCTTGTAGTCTCATTTCCAGGGAAATATTTATTGGAAATAGCCCTCTTAAGGCTCTGTCTTGCATATTCGGTAAGAACATCCGTATCCCTTGTCGTACCTGCATGGTCTGCAAGAGATTCAAAAATTGTAAGAAGGTCTCTTATTGAAATGCCTTCCGCAAGAAGATTCTGAAGAACCTTCTGAATCTCACCCACACCCATGAGCTTAGGTACAAGTTCCTCAACAAGCGTAGGATTGTTCTCTTTGAGGTTGTTGATAAGATTCTGCGTATCCTGTCTTGTAAGCAGTTCTGCAATATGGCTCTTAATAACCTCTGTAAGATGTGTAGCAATAATTGAAGGCGGATCTACCACGGTATAACCAAGTGACTCTGCACGTTCACGCTGGTTCTCGGTAATCCATATTGCCGGAAGATGGAAGGATGGTTCAAATGTAGGAATACCTGAAATCTCTTCTTCCACAAATCCCGGATTCATTGCCATATAATGGTCAAAAAGAATTTCTCCCTCGCTGACCTGGATACCCTTTATTTTGATAATATACTGGTTAGGATTAAGCTGGATATTATCCCTTAATCTTATTATTGGCACAACCGTACCAAGTTCAAGAGCTACCTGCCGTCTTATCATAACAACACGATCAAGTAAATCTCCGCCCTGATTAACGTCGGCAAGAGGAATTATTCCGTAGCCGAATTCAAGTTCGATAGGATCAACCTGTAAAAGTGAAACAACATTTTCCGGTTTGCGGACTTCTTTTGCTTCCATATCCGCATTTTCTGCTTCTTCTTCTATCTCTGCAACTGCCTGTTTCTGGGTCATTACAGCAGATATTGCTATAAGACCTGCTCCCAACGGTACAAATACATACCATGGAAGAGGTGTAACAACACCAAGTACAGCTATTACAATACCTACGATTCTTAAAACAACAGGAGTTGTAAAAAGCTCGCCAATAATAAGTTCAGGTAATTTAACCTCTTTGGAAGCTTTGGTTACTACGATACCTGATGAAAGAGATATAAGCAATGACGGTATCTGGCTCACAAGACCGTCACCGACGGTAAGAAGCGCATATGTACTGAGTGCCGTAGAGATATCCATTCCTCTTCTTGTCATTCCCATTATAATACCGCCGACAAAGTTAATAACCGTAATGATAATACCCGCTGTGGCATCACCCTTTACATACTTTGTGGCACCATCCATTGAACCAAAGAAAGATGCTTCCTGCTGTAATTTTTCCCTTCGTATCTTGGCTTCTTTATCAGTTATGGCTCCTGTGTTAAGATCTGCGTCTATTGCCATCTGTTTACCAGGCATAGCATCAAGTGTAAATCTTGCCGTTACTTCCGCAACACGTTCAGAACCTTTATTGATTATAATAAGCTGTACAATCAAAAGTATGATAAATACGATAACACCTATTACAAGGTCATTGCCGGCAACGAAAGAGCCAAAAGCCTTAACGACTTTACCCGGGTTACCCGTACTGAGAATAAGCTTTGTTGAAGATACGTTAAGTGCTATCCTGAAAATTGTTGTAAAAAGAAGCATTGAAGGGAATGCCTGCATATCAAGCACATCATTGGAATACAATGCCGTAAAAAGAATTATAAATGCCACAGTTATATTAATGGCAAGCATCACATCCAGTAAGCCGGGAGGAAGTGTTATAAAAAGACAGACAATAGCTGCTAATAAATATATGCCAATCATAATATCTGTCTTTTTCATTTTTTTGTCTCCTTCCTGTAATTATTATATTTTATGTTTAACTTTCCATACAAAGGCAAGAACCTCAGCTACTGCCTGATACAGTTCCTGTGGAATCTCACTGCCCAGGTCAACATTATAGTAGAGCATCCTTGCAAGAGGTTTGTTTTCAACGATTTCAACCTGATTTTCCCTTGCAGTCTCTTTAATTTTCTGTGCAAGATAATCTTCTCCCTTTGCCACAACAACAGGTGCTTTTCCTGAATTCTGTTCATATTTCAATGCAACCGCAAAGTGGGTAGGGTTCGTAATTACAACATCAGCCTCGGGAACCGCCTGCATCATTCTTCTCCTTGATGCCTCGTTCATCCTTCGCTTCTGCTGGTTCTTAACTTCAGGATTACCTTCGGTATCCTTCCATTCATCTTTTAATTCCTGCTTACACATTTTCATATCATTTTTGAACTTGACATATTCAAAAATAAAATCGGCAATACCCACAATCAGATATATCACACTGATGGTTATACCTACATCCAGAAGTACATCTCCCATTCTGATAATTGCCGCTTCAAGGGATATATTATAAAAATTATAAAGCAGTCCTATTTCTTTTTTTAATTTATTATAGGTTACTAACATACATATTGCCACAATGGCAATGGACTTAAGCAGCTGAACAAGCGTTTTAACTGAAAAAATACGCTTTATGCCGTTCACCGGATTAAATTTATCCGCTTTCGGTTTCATTGGTTCTGCAGTCGGTTTCCATTTTACCTGGACCAAAACACCTACAAATGCCACAAGCACTGCTGCAGCCATTATAGGAAGCAGAATTACAAGCATATCAAGTATGGCATCCGACATATAATTTTTAAAAAATCTCGAAAGGGAATTAAGTTCAAGGGAGGTTGCATTGACCTCGCCCATCTTTTTGTAAATAACCTTAAATTCATTAATGAATTTAGTTCCCATCGTCCCTACATATATCTTTAGTATTATAAAAAATACCAGCAGGGAAACCGAGCTTGTCAGGTCCCTACTTTTAGCAACCTGACCTTTTTTTCTTGCGTCTTTTAATTTCTTGGCAGTAGCCGGTTCGGTCCTCTGTCCACCCGGTCCGTCTTTGGCGAAGAACTGCAGATTGTATTTGATCATCTAAGTCCTCCCGCAACCAGCTTAACCGCAGCCTTAATGTTCTGATATATAAAATTGGCTATCTGCGGAAGCAGTCCTACAGTAACAAACATTATGACAAGACCTGCCAGGATTTTTATCTGGATACCAACAGCAAACATATTAAGCTGTGATGCGACTTTTGCCAGAATACCCAATACACAGTTCACAATAAGGAGCGATACAAATACCGGTAAAGCAATCCTGAAACCTATTATAAAATAATCAGAAACAAGTGTAACCACCGAACTGTATAAGGAAGGATTAACTGATAATCCGTTTATAGGGATAATAGTATATGTATCCACAATCGCTGATATAAGGAACTGATAAAGTCCCGATACCATAAGGAGTAAAAATACCGTATAGTAATATAGCGTACCTGATACTGTAGTCTGGTCTCTAAGGGTAGGGTCATACTCGCTTGCCATTGACAAACCAATATTACTGTCAATAATGTTACCCGCAAAAGTTATGGTCTGCACACAGACCATACAGGAAAAACCAAGTAAAAGCCCGACTACGCTCTCCTTGATTACAAGAATCGCATATTCCAGAATACTGCTGTATTCCAGCGTTCTGTCCGGAACAAGCGTAAACACAATTAACGAAATAAAAAAAGCTAACCCCAGTTTAGTCCTCTGAGGTGTATTAGCCATATTAAAAAAAGGTGCCGTATAAACAAAGCTAGCTATACGTACCAAAATCAGGAGAAAAACCTCCCAGTAATTCAAAGCTACCTCATAATTAAACATACGAACACCTGCCTGTTTATGAACGACCTATGTACATATTAAAATTAGACCAAAGCTCGTTCATATATGATGTAATATTATTGAGCATCCATGAACCAAACAACATTACTCCGATAAAGACTGCTATAATCTTCGGAACGAATGTCAAAGTCTGCTCCTGAATGGATGTCATTGTCTGGAATATACTTATAACAAGACCGACAACAAGAGAAATAATCAGAATCGGTGCCGAACACTGGATTATAAGATAAAGTGCTTTTCTTGATATATCAATTATCTGTTGTTCTGACATACGTTCCTCCTAAACTAGTAAAAAGTCTTAACTAAATTACCTATAACAAGATTCCATCCGTCAGCCATTATAAACAAAAGTATCTTAAACGGCAACGATATTGTCGTTGGCGGAAGCATCATCATACCCATGGACATAAGTGCCGATGAAACAACCATATCTATTATTATAAACGGTATATAGATAAGGAAACCTATTATAAAAGCAATTCTTAATTCACTGACTATAAAACTCGGTATCAATACCTGAATCGGTATATCATCATAGTCCTTCAGCGTTGAAGTATCCACCTTGGCTATATCGATAAACATCCTTATGTCCTTGGTGTTGGTCTGCTCCAACATAAACTGTCTTATCGGCTTAATGCCCACATCATACGCTTCCTCCGACGTTATCTCATTCTTGGATAAAGGCTTAATTGCGTCATCATACACCGTCTTAAAAGTAGGTGCCATGATAAAGAAAGTAAGAAAAAGAGCAAGTCCCACAAGCACCTGGTTAGGCGGTGCCGTCTGTGTGCCTATTGCTGAACGCGTAAAATGCAGCACGATAATAATTCTTGTAAAAGAAGTAAGCATAATAAGAATGGAAGGAGCAAGTGCAATAACTGTCAATACCAAAAGTATCTGCAATACGCTTGCAAGGTCACTTCCATTTCCTGCCGATATTCCTATTGTTAAATTACTTGAACCGGTTGTCTCTGTCTCACTCACGGTAGGAATGGTATCCGTTGCATAAATATTGGTCCTGCTTAAATGGATTACCGTAAAAACAATTGCAATGACAAAAACAAGCCTTACAAGTCTCAAGAAGAGCTTATGTTTCTTCTTCATCTGTCTCTTCCTTTTCTGTTTTATCTTTATGAACTATCTTAAATCTTGAAAAGACATTACCAAATGTCTCTCCTGTCTTAGTATTGTCAGTAAGTACAAGTTCATCACCGTTAATCTCGCCTATGGTTGTAACAGTATCTTTACATACAGCAATAAGAAAATACTTATCGCCCACATTAACAACCTCTAAAATCTTATTACCTGAAAGTCTCAGACTCTCAACAATTTTAATGTTGCCGCAGCTTATCTGCTTCTTCTGATAAGAACCAATCCACCGTGTAGTAAAATATGTAACGGCAAGAACTACCAGAAAGATTACTGTTACCGAAATAAACTGTGCAACACTGTTATTAGCAAGTGAAACAGTTACCATAATTAACCAACAACTTTTCTTACAGCCTCAAGAACTCTGTCTGCCTGAAAAGGCTTAACAATAAAATCTTTCGCACCGGACTGGATTGATTCAATAACCATCGCCTGCTGTCCCATTGCTGAACACATAATTACGGTTGCTGAAGGATCCGCTTCTTTAATTTTCTTAAGAGCCTGTATTCCATCCATCTCAGGCATTGTAATATCCATAAGGACGAGGTCCGGCTTCAGTTCAGCATATTTCTCAACGGCTTTAGCTCCGTTCTCAGCTTCTCCGACTACAGTATATCCATTCTTAGTAAGAATGTCTTTAATCATCATTCTCATGAATGCTGCATCATCGCAAATTAAAATATTCTTAGCCATAAAAAATTCTCCTATCACACAATATGATTATTCTTAATTATACAATAGTTTTAATATTTTTCCTACTGTTTATTTAACTATTTCTGTAATTTTAACACCAAAACTTTCTTCAATAACAACTACTTCACCTTTGGCAACATACTTGCCATTTACAAGTACATCAATAGGTTCACCTGCTATTTTGTTAAGCTCAACGATAGTTCCCGGCGCAAATTCAAGAATTTCTTTGATTGACTTGGTTGTTCTGCCAAGTTCTACTGTCACCTCAAGAGGCACGTCCATAATAAGGTCAATATTCTCATGACCCGGCAACGCATTTCCGCCTGTAAATGGCTGGAAAGAAGCCGGCTGGACGTTTACATTCTCGTAATTCTGGGATGGCATTGCATATCCCTGTGGTGGCATTGCATATCCCTGTGGTGGCATTGCATATCCTTGTGGCGGCATTGCATATCCTTGTGGCGGAACCGCTCCTGCCATCTGCTGTGGCTGCTGTACAGGCTGTGGCTGTGGTGCCGGCTCGGATGCCTGTTGTTCAGGCTGTGCCTCTTTCGTTGATGTTGTCATTCCGGAAACAGCATCATGCATAAATGTCTCATAAAGATGTCTTGCAAAATCAAACGGGTACAGCTGCATAATCTCACTGTCTATAAGTGTACCTATAGTCATTCTGAAAGAAACTTTTACAAAACGTTTCTGAAGGAATTCAGGTATGTCCTTCTTATTGTTGTCATTCAAATCAACCAGATTAGCAATTGGCGGACTTATATCTATCTTCTTTCCTAACATTGAAGACATCGAAGTGGCGGCAGAGCCCATCATCTGGTTCATTGCTTCACCGATTGCACTAAGATGTAATTCTCCGATAGGTTCATCGCTTACATTACCCGGGCCACCCATCATAAGGTCAGTAATAATCTTAACGTCCCGCTCCTTTAATACAAGAACATTATTGCCGTCAAGTCCCGATGTATAAGAAATCTGCAAAAATACGCAAGGCTTGTCGTAAGAATCGGCAAGTTCCTGCCAATTCATATATGTAACCTTAGGTGTTGTAATATTTACAGTCTGGTTAAGCAGGGTACTGAGTGTTGTTGCGGCAGTTCCCATACTGATATTGGAGATTTCTCCGATGGCGTCTTTCTGCTCATCTGTAAGTGTCTCTTCTCCATCTGTATTGGCATCCGCAAGTCCATCTGCATTGGCACCTGCCAAAAGTGCATTTATTTCTTCCTGTGATAACATTCCATCCATCTTACTCTTCTTCACCTCTCAACACATTCGTTATTCTTACTGCATAATTATCATCTGCCGAACCCGGCAATGCAGTAAACTTATGTATATTGCCGACATAAACATCAAGTTCTTCATCAACTTTTCTGTCAAGTCTGATAATATCACCAACATTTAAATTAAGAAAATCATTAACAGATATTGTGCTGTTGCCCAAAACAGCCTTAACCGGTATCTGTGCTTTGGATATGAGTGAAGATATTGCATCTTCGTATGTCTTAACATCTCTATGCTGCATTGTAGAGAACCAGTATTTGGTATTCAGCTTATCCATTACCGGCTCCAGCACCGAATACGGAAGACAGACATTCATAAGTCCTTCCGTGTCTCCAAGCTTAATGCTTATCGTAACAATGGCAATCATCTCGCTAGGAGAAATAATCTGGGCAAACTGGGAATTAGTCTCAATTCTCTCCATTCTCGGTACAATGCTTAAAACATTCTGCCAAGGCTCTCTTAAAAGATTAACACAAATATTAAAAATTCTTTCAATTATTGAAAGCTCTATTTCCGAAAAATCTCTTCCCTTAGACAACGGTTTACCCGCTCCTCCAAGTAATCTGTCTATTATTACAAAGCCCAGATTGGAAGCTATTTCCAATACAATATTGCCATCTAACGGTTCAAAATCCACAACTCCCAGAAGTACCGGGTTGGATAATGCATTGGAAAATTCCGAATAAATTACGGCTTCGGAAGTCTTAACCTCAACCTGTACCGGCATACGCAGGTAAGCAGGAAGATTGGTCGAAAGCAATCTTCCGTAATGTTCAAATATAATTTCAAGCGTACGAAGATGTTCTTTTGAGAATTTGGCAGGTCTGGCAAAATCATAGTCCTTAACCGTCTTTTCCTCAGTATTTTTCATTTCCTCTACATCGAGTTCACCACTATTAAGCTGTTTTAACAAGTTGTCTATTTCACTCTGCGAAAGGACTTCGCCCATCTTCATTCACCTTCTTTTCTATAGATTATAACAGAATATTACAAATTATGAAACAACATATTCAGGGAAAGACACATCATATATTGCCCCTGTATCATAATAAGCCTGAAGGGCTTTTAAAAGTCTGTTTTCCATTTCTTTCTTGCTATTGCTTGCCTCTTCCTTAGTATACTCAATAACAATATCTCCTACCGCGCTTCCGAGATATGTTGTCATTGTGCTTTCTATAAGTTTCTTTTTATCCTTATAGTCAGACTGTCTCTTATCAAGCTTGATTGTAACAGAAAGTTTTAAATAATGTACTTTGCTGTCCGAAGCTCCCTGCTTAAGAGTAAATACCTGACTTGTCTCATCATCGCTGAACTTAACCTGCACATATTCTATATCTTCTGCTGATGGAGCACCATTCTCAGTACTGTCTCCACTGACATTCAGATCCACAATTTTTGCAATTTTACCAACAAGGTTATTAGTCTTGCTAACCGCCGGTACAAATGTAAATACAAGTATTACCGATAAAACAAGATTGACTAAAACCAATGCAAGAATGACAAAATTAATCATGCCTTTTTTCATTATCATCACCTAAACCCACCTAAGGGTCCCTTCTGCTTAACTGTTATAACTGTTATATATTTTAATTTCAACTCTTCTATTCTGGGCACGGCCTTCTGCTGTGTCATTGGAAGCAATAGGATTGTATTCGCCTCGTCCTGAATGTTTAAGTTTAACAGGACTTATGCCTTTATCAACAAGGAAATCAAAAACAGCAAGTGCCCTGTAATCCGAAAGCACATTATTGCTTGTAAAAATATCCCAGTTAATCGGAACATTGTCCGTATGGCCTTCTATCTCAATTAGGTTATCCTCATACATCTTCAAAATCACTGCTACGTCTGACAAAACTTTCTCCGCATCACTTGTGAGGGTAGCCGATGCAGAATTGAAAAGCAATGCGCCTTTCATATTCAGACATACATAATGTTGTGTAACCTGAACCTCTATGTTATTGCTCTGTCCCATCTTATCAAGGAGATTCTCTATTTTGTCACCCATCTGTTCTGAGTCTTTCAGTTCTTCTTTGCCTATAAGATCCTGTGCCTTGTCAATTTCAGATTTATCACTGTCGTCGTCACTGGCACCCATACTGCTGTAATACTCGCTAAGCTGGGTAAGCTGGCTCGCCCCGCTGGCAATTAACATTCCGTCATCAATTCCCGTAGAGCCTCCGTCAAGGACACTGTAACTTGAAGAAAAAGATGCTATAACTTCCTGAAATTTCTCGGCATCAATAGTTGACATTGAGAAAAGCATAACGAAAAAGCAAAGAAGCAGATTCATAAGATCAGAAAAAGTATTCATCCAGCCATCTGTTTTAATTGGTGGATCTTCATTTTTCTTTCTAGCCATCTACCTGGTCACCTCCACCTTCCTGTCCGTCACCATAACTGTTTCTGTCATTTGGAGAAAGGAATGACTTAAGTTTCTCTTCAATTACCCTAGGATTCTCTCCTGCCTGTATTGAAAGAAGGCCTTCAATCATAACTTCCTTAAGTATTATTTCATCTGAGTTATTAACTCGAAGTTTATTGGCAATAGGCATTGCAATCCAGTTGGCAAGCATTGAGCCATATAAAGTTGTAATAAGTGCTACGGCCATATTAGGTCCGAGGGCACTTGCATCTGACATATTCTTAAGCATATTAATAAGTCCTATAAGAGTACCTACCATACCCCACGCAGGACCCATTGCAGCCAATGTATCCCAAAAGCCCGCAACTTTCTTATGTCTTTGTTCCACACATGTAATCTCAGTCTCAAGGATAGCACGCACAAGATCAGGTTCTGTACCATCAACTATGAGAAGAATACCCTTTTTCATAAAAGGTTCCTCTATGTTCTCTGCTGCCTCCTCCAACGCCAATAAGCCTTCCTTACGTGCTACGTTGGAAAGCTCAATAATGTTCTTAATTGCTTCTGTCTGATCATAATTACGCTGTTTTAAAGCAAGTGCAAAGCCTTTAAGACCTCCTATAAAGTCCTTCATCTTATGTGATATTAATGTAGCACCGAAGGCTCCGCCGAATGTAATAAGTATTGACTTAAAATCAACGAAGTTCTTAAGTGCAGCCACTCCGTCATCACCGGTAATAATACCCATAACAACAAGAACGATACACGCAATTAATCCAATAAGTGTTGCTAAATCCATTTTATCTAATCACCTTGTATTCCATATATTATATATATTAATACATCCTATTGCTGAAAAATTAATCAATTTTCAGTAATTCGGAATAAATTTTTCTCTTATAAGATAATACTAAATTTTTAATGTCTTGTCTACTTTCTTTTACTATTAATTTTCGTCCGGTAGTAAGTGTAATAACCGTATCCGGCGTAGTTTCTACAATTTCAATAAGTTCCGGATTAACAGAAAATTTTATATCATTGAGTTTTGTGAGTTCTATCATAAGTTTTCCTCATAAATCCCTGCCATAAGGCAGGGATTATTAATTAATTTATCTCTTAAGGTTAATAAGTTCCTCGAGCAATGTATCTGATACAGTAATAATTCTTGAGTTAGCCTGGTATCCACGCTGTGTTGTAATCATGTCTGTAAATTCTGTAGCAAGATCTACATTGGACATTTCAAGGACACCTGGTGAAAAATATCCGCCATCCTCTGTTATATCATCACCAATACCGTCAAAGTTACCGGAGTTAAGTGTCTCCGCAAAAAGATTATCTCCGACTTTTTCAAGTCCTGAAAGGTTCTTGAAGTTAGCAACCGCTATCTGGGCAATAATCTTTGAATCACCATTATCATAATAAGCAACAATAATACCGTCCTTCTGGATACTTACACCCGACATAGTACCTACAAGACGTCCCGCTCCAAGTCCTTCCTTATCACCCCTTGCCGGTGTAAAACTTGTATCTGTACCGAGACATGTCATCTTTGAAAAATCAAGATTAACATCCTTAGCAAGGGAATCGATTCCAAGAGTTGTTGTATTAAGTGTTACTTTTCCATCCGCAGGATCTGCAAGTTCACCTGTTACCTTATCAAATGTAAGTGTAACGTCTTTAAGAAGTCCTTCAAGTTTGGTCTGTGCATCAGCTCCAAAATCTACTGCTTTGCCTCCACATGTAAGACCGGTAGCAACAAGGTTATATTTATAATCATCATCAGGATCCTGGGTTACCTTAACAGTTACCTGATATTCATATCCGAGAGTATCATAGAAAGTAATATTCATACTTCTTCCTACTCCTGATTCAAAACCATCATCTTCTTTGTTGATGTTGCCTGAAATTGTGCAGTTTTCCGTTGCGTCAGGGGCAGCATATTTATTTTCTGCTCCATAAAGGTTCAATGAAGTAACAGGTCCTTTCATTATTACGCCTTCTTCGTTGGCTTTCCAGCCCTGTACCGCATAACCCTGTGAAGTAACAAGTGTTCCGGCACTGTCTACCGTAAAATTACCTGCCTTGGTAAAATAATTAGTACCTGCATTATTTACTATAAACATTGAATCTCCGTTTATCATAAGGTCAAACGGCTTACTTGTTGACTGTGAACCACCTGGTTCAGATACCTTTGTTGTAATAGAAGATACCGTAGAACCAAGACCAATCTGCTTTGCGTTGGTTCCGCCCATGCCGGTCTCTGCATTGGCTCCTGAAGCATTCTGTGTTGTCTGGTAAAATACATCACTGAATGTTACCGACTGTGATTTAAAACCTACTGTATTAACGTTAGCGATGTTATTACCGATAACGTCCATTTTTGTCTGGTGTGTCTTAAGACCTGCTACACCAGAGTAAAGTGCTCTCATCATAATATTTTTCCTACCTTTCTGTATAACAGACGGTGTATTGTATGTCTCATCCGGCGTTCAGAGACATCCGATTTCCCGAAGGTCCAATCTTATACCAATACTGCTCCGTCAATGTTTGTATAAATATTTTCACCATCAGCATCTTTTTCCATTGCCGTTACAACGGTATTGCTTCCGGTATTCACAATAAAAGCATACTCATCCATGAGAACTAAGGAATCTTTAATTCCCTTGCGGTTACTAAGCTGTGCTCCTTTTTGTAATCTGTCAATCTGTTCCTTAGAGAGATTGATATTCCTGTCCATAAGCCTTCTGCTGGCATGTTTGGAAAATTTAAGTTCCCGACTGCCGGCTTCATTTACCTTTTCTTTCAGTAAATCGCCAAAACTTATGTTGCCTGACTGCTCTTTTTCAGGAGCTGTTCCTTTAAAATATCTGGAAGTAACCTGTTCAATGGAAACAAATCCCTGATTGTTAATTTCCATATACATCAGCCTTTCCTAATGTTACTGTTTTTTATTAATTACTTCGTTGTAATAATCTTCATCAACTACGGAATAGAGTTTTTCATAATCGTAAAGATTATCATTAATCGATAAGTAAATCTTACCGTTAATCTTTTCGGTACACTGTACTTTACCTGTTATGTACTTTTTGTTACCTGCGCTGTCGGTATCTTCAAGAATTACTCTTTTTCCGACAAGATTAGATGCACCCTGTTCAGAAATACTGTCACTTACAGTCTGAAGTGATTCAATCTGTGAAAATGAAGACATCTGTGATACCCATTCAGTGTTAGAAGATGGCTCAAGTGGATCCTGATACTGCATTTCTGCCGCAAGAATCTGTAAAAAAGCGTCTTTGTTAAGTGAATCCGAGCCTGTCTTTTTGTTAGCTTTACCATCTGTATAGTTGGCAACAACTTTGCCGTCTATTACCTGTGCAACTATAGCCATATTTTCCTCCTTTATGCCTTAATGTTAATACTGCTTTCCGTAAATCCGTTCTGTTCATCAATAATATCTGATTTATCATCTGTCAGTTCATCGATTCCTCTGAATTTTCTTCTGGCTCCCGACTTGGTGTTATTCCTGTCATCAGCCCCACCCTGCATATCAGAATCAAATTCATGACTTGCAACGGTTACTTCAACATGCTCAACCTTAATTCCCTGACTTTCAAACTGGGTCTTAAGCATCGTAAGCTGGTTTTCGATTGCATTCTTGACCATTTCATTCTGGACAACCATTGAAGCTGTCAGAATTCCGTTCTTGGATGCCACCGTTATGTTGACTTTACCTAAATGTTCAGGTGTAAGTGCTACTTCAATTGTTCTTACTTCCTCTGTAAGATTAACTCTTACAGCGTCCACAATCTGTCTGACAACATATACACTGTTAATACCGTCCATCCCGTCTGCTGCCGTTACGGTTGTATCGGACACTGCCGACATAAGGCTGTCAAGAACTGTTTCTGCATTGGTCTTATTACCTGCGTTATCGTTCTTTTCCTTATGGTCATCTTCCGATGTTATATCGTTTTTGACAAAATCACCGGTATTCTCCGGTCTTTCATCATTGACAATAACATCTATGACTTTACCGCTTTCGTCTGTCTCATCCTGTCTGTTTACATCAGGTACATTCTGTCCCGTGCTCTGTAAAACTTTCTGATTGTCATCAGTAACAGGTTTTGCATAATTTTCGATAAGATTTATAACTTCATCAAAAGAAACCGCGTTGTCTTTCATAAACATATTGACAACTTCGTTAATTCCGGCATTAATGTCTGTAAGCATCTGTGACAATTCTTCATTGACCGCTATGGATACGGTATCCGTATTCTTAAACTGTGCAATAAGACTCACAACATTCTGTGGATTAAGTAAATCTACAACTGTAAATCCTGATTCTGCCATTATCTTTTCAAAGTCTTCATCCGATATGTCAAGAATATCTTTTACTACATTTTTAATGTCCTCAACAAGACTGTCAACATTGGAATTGTCATTCTTTACAGTGGGACTGCTGTTTTTAATGGAATCCTTAAGCATATCGCTGTTGACCCTTGTCTGTCCTGCACCTGTCAAAGTATTACCTGTATCATTCAGGCTGTTAATTACATCTTTAAACTGACTGCCGGTATCTGTCTTACGGGAACTTATGTTGCCTGTCTGCATATTATTGATAATAAATGCAGCACTGCTTACATTCCCTGTGGTCATCGCATCTCCTCCTTTCTAATTTTCTTTTGGATATATAAGAAGTGTGAGCTTTGCTGCCAATGTAGAGTTCATGGCTGCAAGTATATCACCCGCCTTATCTTTTTTCATGCAGGAAAGAATCTTCGCAACCTTCTCAAGGTCACCGGTCATTTCCTCAAATACTGCCGCGGCATTGGCAGGATCCATTGAAGCGTAATAATCTGCAAGATTCTGTATAACCTCATCCATCTGGAGCTGCTCCAATACCTGTCTGTATATCTCTGCCGCATTATCGGCATCCATCTGTTCATACCAATTCTTATATTCATTTATATCGGGTGCATTATCCGTATAAACAACCTCATTATCAAATCTTTTTTTCAAAGTTTCAAAAGCGGTCTGATTAGCCTCGTAGGTCTTAAGTCTTTCAACTTCTGCCGTAAGATTCGATATGGTCTGTGCATTTTCGTCACTGTTCTTTTTATATACGGCAATTGAGTTTTCAAGCTCGTTAATCCTGTCTATCGCTTCCTGTAATGTAGAATATGTATCACCGCTGTTGGAACTTAAGCTGTTGTCAGATACGTTAGGAAGAATTTTGTTAAGCACCGGTACATCCTTTAATACAGGATATAAAACAGAACTTCCGAATCCACCTACATCAAGTTTTACAAGAAGTGCAAAAATCGCAATCCAGATAACTACGATAAAAGCGGCTATTATGGCTGTAGTTCCTTTGCCCTTTTTCTTTCCGCCTTCTTCTGTTTCAAGGTCATCATTATCTTCAACAATTCCTTCATCTTCGTACTTTGGCATATTAATTCTCCTTTATATCTTTTTCACTGTCAGCAGTGAATCTGTAGCTTACTATCTCATCTATTTCTTTTTTCTCCTGTGCGGACAATTCAGCAAGAAATTCTTCAAAAGAATGTTCCCTTAACTTTTCATGGATCTTTCTGTCCTTGACCGCCTCGTTAAGTTTTGTTTTTGCAACATCAAGGTTCTTTTCGGCTACCCTGAGTTCCAGGAGCTTATCTTTTATCTCTTCTTTATTGTAATCCATGGCATTTTTGGCTTCTTTAAGACTTATCGGGGACAAAATCCCTGTTGCAAGTCTCCTATAATCATCTTCAAGACTTTTTTTTCTGGCAATCAGTATCTCAAGTTCGCTCTGGACTTTCCTAAGTCTGCCCATAGCCTCCGCATAAGCGGATTTTGCCTGATTTTCAATTTTATTTTTGATATTGAGGATGTTCTGTAATCTGTATACAAATTTTGCCATAGTTACACCTGTTATGCAAATACTTCTTCAAGACGTCTGATTTCGTCCTCAAAAGTAATTTTCTCGTCCGTCGCCTGCATAAGAAATTCATTGACTTTGTCAATTTTGCTTATTGCATAGTCGATGTTTTTATTGGAACCTGACTTGTAGGCTCCGATATTAATAAGATCTTCTGCCTCCGTGTATGTAGCCATTACGTTTTTAAGTCTGCCGGCAAGTTCTTTCTGATGTTTGTCTACAATCTGGCTCATACATCTTGAAATACTCTGCAATACATCTATTGCAGGATAATGATTTTTATGGGCAAGTTTTCTTGATAACATTATGTGCCCGTCAAGAATACTTCTTGCCGTATCAGTAATTGGCTCGTTAAAATCGTCACCGTCTACAAGAACGGTATAAAGACCTGTTATAGAGCCTTTGTCTGAGTTGCCTGCTCTTTCTAAGAGTTTGGGCATCTCGCTGTACATGCTTGGCGGATATCCTCTTGTAACAGGAGGTTCTCCGGAAGCAAGTCCTATTTCTCTCTGAGCCATTGAAAAACGGGTCAGTGAATCCATCATAAGAAGTACATCTTTACCCTGATCCCTGAAATATTCCGCTATGGCAGTCGCCGTCTTGGCAGCTTTGTTACGGATAAGGGCAGGCTTATCTGAGGTAGCCACAACTACCACGCTTCGTTTCATGCCCTCTTCTCCCAGGTCTCTTTCTATAAATTCCCGCACTTCTCTTCCTCGTTCTCCAATAAGAGCAATTACGTTAATGTCAGCTTTGGTATTTCTTGCAAACATACCCAAGAGTGTACTTTTACCTACACCTGAACCTGCAAAAATACCTATTCTCTGACCTTTTCCTATTGTTAAAAGACCATCAACGGCTTTTACTCCGAGTGGGAGAATCTCATTGATTATAACCCTGTCCATAGGGTCCGGCGCTGTCTGTTCCACAGGATATCTTTCAAAAGACTGCAGCTCACTTCCGTCCGTAGGTACTCCAAGGCCATCTACCGTCTTGCCAAGAAGCCCTTCTCCCACATTGACATTAAGCGCCTCGTTGGTATTTTCAACAATACAGCCCGGTCCTATGCCATCCACATTTTCAAAAGGCATAAGTACAATTCTGTTGTCTTTAAAACCTACAACCTCAGCATTAATATGCTGTCCCGGTTTGTCACGAAGGAGTATCTTGCAGACATCATTTAATTTGGCATCCGGTCCTATCGATTCTACTGTAAGTCCTATTACCTTGGACACGCGTCCCATTTTTTTATAGTATGTTTTACTAATAAGATTGTAGTATTTTGCTTTATCAATCATATTACAAGCCTTCTTATTGTTTATTAAGGCAGCTAAGAAGCTTAATTTCGCTTATAAGTCCCTCAAGCTGTATATCCAGGCTGCAGTCAAATGCACCTGCGTCTGTTTCTATAATACACTGGTTCTTCTTAAGTGTATTATCCCTTACCACTTCAATTTTGGAATCAAGGGATACGCAGTCATAAAGTTTATCTATGCTGTTCATAACAAAACCGTAATCCACATCGGATACCCTTATCAGGAAATCCTTATTGGCATCAGCGTCTTTTAATGTTCTTTGTATCAATAAAAGGACCAAATCCTTTTTATCTTCAGCAATTGTCAATGTGACCTTTGAGAAAACTTCCATTAACGTGTCAACAAGTTCCGATTCCATAACCTGATATTTCTCATCATATTCGTTCTGAAGTTTCTCACTCATTGACTTATAATCTGCCTCAAGTTTTGTCTGAAGGTCATCTGATTTCTGTTTTGATTCGATGGTACCCTTTTCATAGCCCTCTTTGTAACCGTTTTCCTTGGCATCTTTAAGAATATCTTCTGCCTGTTTCTTAGCATCCTCAAGGATATCTTCTGCCTGTTTCCTGGCATCTTCAAGAATACCGGCATTATTATCATCCTGCTGCTCTTCTTCGTCACTTATGAGCTTTTCGACTCTTGCCGCATCTATTCCGCGAACAAATCCGTCCGGATCAGGTATCGACTTTTCAGCAAAACTGTTGCCTGATGTTGTATTTTTATTAGCTGAAAGTATGTTCTTCAGAAGTTCATTTGAATCTATTACATGTTTATCTTCATTTTTAACAACCACATGATTGTATTTCAACAGATTAGACAATTATCTCGTCACCTCCGCCACGGGAAATAACAATTTCACCTGTATCTTCAAGTTTTCTGACAATGTTGACAATCTTCTGCTGTGCTTCCTCAACATCCTTAAGTCGTACAGGTCCCATGAAATCCATATCTTCTTTAATCATTGCACCAAGACGTTTTGAAAGGTTATTAAAGATAACATTCTGCACTTCTTCGTTGGCATTCTTAAGAGCAACCGCGAGGTCATTATTATCAACATCACGGAGAACTCTCTGGATGGCCCTGTCATCAAGAGAAAGGATGTCTTCAAATACGAACATCTTACGTCTGATTTCATCCGCAAGTTCAGGATCTTCAATTTCAAGAGTCTCAAGAATATGTCTCTCTGTTCCTCTGTCAACTGCATTGAGGATTGCAACGATAGCATCAACACCACCGATAATTGTATAATCCTGATTAACAAGAGAAGCAAGTTTACGTTCAAGTACATCCTCAACTTCTTTGATAACATCAGGTGAAGTTCTGTCCATTGTAGCAATACGTTTTGCAACGTCTGCCTGTTTGTCAGGCGGCAGTGCCGAAATTACCTGTGATGCCTGATTAGAAGGCAGGTAGGATAAAATAAGTGCAATGGTCTGAGGATGCTCATCCTGAATAAAATTAAGCAGCTGTCCCGGATCCGTCTTTCTGATAAATTCAAAAGGTCTTACCTGCAGGCTTGCAGTAAGTTTGCTGATAACGTCTTTTGCCTTATCTTCGCCCAGTGCAGCTTCCAGAAGTTCCTTAGCGTAGTTGATTCCGCCCTCTGCGATATACTGCTGTGCAAGACAAACTTCATAAAATTCAGACAATACATCTTCCTTGGTCTGTGGTGATACACTGCTTGTGTTGGCTATTTCAAGCGTAAGCTGTTCTATTTCATCTTCTTTTAGGTGTTTAAAAATCTTGGCTGACTTTTCAGGTCCCAGTGCAATAAGTAAAATCGCACTCTTTTGAAGTCCGTCAAGCTCATTTTTCTGTTTTGCCATCTGTATTCCTCCCTGATAATACTTTGTATTACCAATTAATTCCAGCCTTCATTAAGCCAGTTTCTTAAAAGCAGGGCAACTGCTTCCGGATTCTCGTCAACGAATTTTTCGATAGCTTTTCTGGTCTCTGATTTATCCTGCAGGTCGATTTCCTCAACAGGAGGCTGCTGTTGTTTAGTTGTAGCAAGCATATCTTCAACACTAAGTTCAGGTTCTGTCTCTTCAACGGCTACCGGTCTTGTGCTTCTTATTATGATAAATATAAGTACACCTGCGATAAGAACCGCAAGAATAATCTGGATAACAAACCATGGATTAGATGAAGACGTAACTTCTTTATCAAAAAATGTCATGGTATTGTATGCAATAATTGATACATTGCCTGCTGCTATACCGGAGCCTGTGGCAACTGCATTAAGGATATTGTCCTGAACGGTTGTCTCAACCGGTTCACTGTTGGCCTGCTTGTATTCTTCCCATGTCATATCGTCAAGCAATCCCTGTTCTTCCGCTTCTTCTTCCGTAAGAATGGTATTCTTGATGCAGACAATTGCCATGCTTGAATTTTTAAGGTTAACTTCACCCGGTGTCTTAGATGTAGTGGTAATTACTTCATTCTGTACCCAGTCATACTTGCTTAAAGTATATTTAGATGACTTTCCGTCTGAATTAATAATGTCATAATCCGTATCTGAATCATTGGATTCTGTTCCCGGATTGCCCCCTGCCGTAGCAAGCTGTCCCTCCGAATTAATTACATAGGAATGGGTTGGCAGACCGTTATCCGTTCCGTCCGGTGCAATATATTTATGGTCAACAACCTCAACATTATCAAAATTAACGTCAAGATTAATCATTATCTGAACATCATTATAAAGTCTTGTACTGTAAATAAGATCCTCGGCGCCCTTGATAATAGCATTCTCAAGCATTGCCTTAACTTTCTGTGTAGAATTGGAAGTAAATGAGGAATTAGCCTTATTACCTGAATAAAGTACATTACTCTGGCTGTCCACAATAATAACACTGTTGGTATTATCATTACCTACGTTGGTGGCAAGCAAAAGGCCTATTGCCTCTGCCTGTTCATCAGAAAGTTCTTTTTTAAGGTCGAGAACCGCAGTAATCTTTGCATCCTGTGTCTCTGAGAAAATACTGTTGCCTGTCTCAGGATATGAGATATTAACCCTCGCGCTCTTAATTGCATCCATTGATTCAAGATCCTGCTTGAACTTGGACTCAAGATATGCGGTATATTTTTCCTTCATAACAGTCTCTGTTGTGGAAAGACTTGATGATACGGCATCATCAAGCGTATATCCTGCGGATGATATATTATTGGATCCTAATACAAGCTTCGCTTCAACATAATCAGAATCGTCAACAAATATATTATTATACTCATCAACTGTTGCAGAAATATTATTGTCATTAAGGAGATTCCTTATCTCCACTACCTCAGTCTCATTGCTGCAGGCTCTTAATTTAACCATATCTTTCTTGCCGATTACCTTGGAAAGAACGATAATTACAACAATAATCACAACAAAAATGGTTACAAAAAGTATTCTCTGTTTTTTATTAAATTTAAGCCAGAAATTCTTAATTTTCTCCCAAATGGCTTTCAATCTGTCTTTCATCGTATGTCTCCTTAAAGACTATTTTATATCTGTATATTCATTATTTCCTTATATGCACTAAGCAACTGGTTCTTTACGGCAACAGTATATTGTAAAGAAAGATTAGCCTTCTGTTCAATTACCGCAAGCTCATGAGTGCTTGTAAGTTTGCCTGTAGCAAAATCGACTTCTGCCTGCTGTGCATCATGTATGTAGTCATTAGTCTCTGTAATCATATTAACAGCCGCATTGTAAATTCCATCAAAAGCTGATGAATCACCGCTCTTGCCAATTACCGAAGTTCCTGAATTAACAATATTCTTAATGCTGTCCGATGTTATATTAAGCAATGATGATATATCACTCATTATGTATTATGTTCCTTTCGATATAAAATTATGAATTCATTAATTCATCAATTCAAGTCCCTTTGATGCCATTGATTTGCTGGCATCAAAAGCTGTTGCATTAGCTTCGTATGAACGTGTCGCATCTATAAGATCTGTCATCTCATTGACAATATTCACATTAGGATACTTAACATACCCATTCTCGTCTGCATCAGGATGTGATGGATCGTATACAAGATTGTAGTCTGTCTCCGTATCCTTGGTGATAGCTACAGCTTTAACACCGTTGCCTGCCCCCTGCAAGGTCTCGTTAAATACATCTCCAAAGTTAAGTGAAGTCTTCTGGGTAAGTAAAACATTTCTTCTGGTATATGGTCCGCCCTCTGCCGTCCTTGTAGTATTGGCATTGGCAATATTCTCTGAAATAATATCCGTTCTTAATCTCTGTGCCGTCATCCCTGAGGCAGCTATATTCATTCCGCTAAAAATAGCCATATCACATATCCTCCTATGTTGTTGTAAGAGCAGTTCTTATTCTGCTGAAATTCTGGTTAATTCCATCAATAACCCCGTTATAATATAACTGGTTAGAAGCAAGTTCCACCTGTTCAGTATCTATATCAACATTATTGCCGTCAAGTCTGTAAGAAAGGTTGGCATTATCAGTATAGATGGTAGGACGTACACAATTATAATCTATATTTCTGACTGTCTGCGTAAGATTGCGTGAAGACGAGCCTGCCCTCTCCACTGCATCAGACAATACCGATTCAAAGCTGAGTTCCTGTCTCTTATAACCGGGAGTATCTACATTAGACATATTATTATTAAGCACCTCACTGCGTCTCCATGAATAGTCAGCGGCAGAGGTAAGCAGATCTACATATGAATATGCACCTGAATTAAACATATCATTCTCCTCCTTAATAAAGTTCGATAATATTCCATCATCAGTAATCACACTATAATATTATAAAGTATTGTAGTGAAAAGTAAAGTAAAATCGTCAAAAAAAATCGCCATACCATCAATGTTGATACAGCGATTCCATTCACTTTAAATTGTAATTGGCAAGTTCATCGAAAATCATATCGTTGAGTACCTTTATCTTGGTACCCTTCATCCCTGACGATCTGGCATCTATAACGCCCGCACTCTCCAATTTCTTAAGTGCATTAACGATTATCGATCTTGTCACTCCCTGTTGGTCTGCAATACGGCTGGTAACAATTATCTGTTCCTCACCCATCTTAAGTTCAGAAAAAACATGCTTAATCGCATCTATCTCAGTATTGGTAAGGGTACTGATTGCCGACTTCGTAACCTGTTCCTTGCGGATTAAATCAGCCTGTTCCTCTGTAGAAGACCTTAACATCTCAAGCCCCACTACCGTAGCACCATACTCGCATAAAATAATGTCATCAATTTCGTACTGGCTGTCAGATTTGTATATAAATAATGTTCCAAACCTCTCTCCTGCAACATCAATAGGTGTTATTATTGCATGATATTTCTTTGTATATCCTTCTGCAAAACCCAATGTCTCAAGATTAACATTCTCCTTAGTGGATAATACATTAAGCATTCTCTCATTGAACATCCCGTCCACAAACCCGCCAATCTTATCCTGTACCAGTTCCTTAATCTCTTCAACGCCATCACAATTCGCAATTCCGAGTAATTTGCCCTTCCTGCTTACAACCAGAACATCCGAGCTTAATATCTCACTCATAACCTTGCAGATGTCATTAAAAACCACTTTCTGCGAACTGTTGTTATGCAACAGTCTGTTAATCTTACGTGTCTTATCCAACAACTGAACACTGCTCATATCCTTTCTCCTTTCAGTGCTCTGTAAAATATAATGAAATTGTACCATATCTATTGTTTTAATGCAACAATTTTCAGATATTATTTATCACATACATACCCGCAGTTATCATCTGAACATACGAGTTTATTGCCTTTTTCCACCATATAACTTCCACATTCAGGACATTTCTTCTCTGATGGTCTGTTCCATGACATAAAATCACATTCCTGATTGTCGCAGCCGTAATATCTTCTGCCCTTTTTGGTTCGTAAAATAACAACTTCGCCACCACACTTAGGACACTTTACGCCTGCTTTTTCAAGATAAGGCTTGGTATTGTGACATTCAGGAAAGCCCGGGCATGCAAGGAACTTACCGTGAGGACCGTATTTGATAACCATATTACGTCCGCAGTTCTCGCAGATTATATCCGTCTTCTCATCTTCTATCTTGATGCTTTCAAGATCCTTTTCCGCCTTTTTGACAGCTTCGTCAAGGTCCGGATAAAAGTTCTCGATTACTGTTTTCCACTTGACGCTTCCATCCTCAACCTTATCAAGAAGCATTTCCATATTGGCAGTAAAACTTACATCCACAATGGACGGGAAAGATTTCTTCATTACCGAATTAACTGCTTCTCCAAGTTCTGTTACAAAGAGATTCTTCTGTTCCTTAATAACATAATGTCTGGCAATGATTGTTCCGATAGTAGGTGCATAAGTAGATGGTCTTCCAATTCCCTGCTCCTCAAGTGCTTTAACAAGGGAAGCCTCTGTAAAATGAGCCGGAGGCTGTGTAAAATGCTGCTTCTTATCATATTCCTGAAGTTTAATGACTGAATCCTCAGATACTGCTCCAAGTGTGATATTATCGGACTTCTGGTCCTCATCCGACATATATACAAGCATATATCCCTCGAATTTAACTTTGGAAGCAGACATGCTGAACCGGTAATCACCGGCTTTAAGTCTGACATTGATTGTCTCATATACGGCATTTGCCATCCTGCTTGCAACGAAACGCTTCCATATTAATGAATACAGTCTGAACTGGTCCCTGCTTAAAGACTCTTTAATCTCTGATGGAAGGAAATTAATATTGGTAGGTCTTATTGCTTCATGGGCATCCTGTATCTTCTTGCCTGAATTCTTCTTACCGTCAGGTGCAAGATAATATGTCTCACCATAATTATCTCTTATAAATTCCCTTGCAGCAAGGTCCGCTTCTTCCGACACTCTTGTGGAATCGGTACGCAGGTATGTAATTATACCAACCGTACCCTGTCCCTTAATGTCAACACCCTCGTATAACTGCTGTGCTATACGCATTGTCTTCTGTGTTGAGAAATTCAAGGTCTTAGCTGCTTCCTGCTGCAATGTACTTGTGGTAAAAGGAAGCGGAGCTTTCTTAACTCTCTCACTGTTCTTAATATCATCAACAGCAAAATCGCAGCCCTCAAGGTCTTTCATTATCCTGTTAACGTCTTCTTCACTGCCTATTGTAACCTTGCCCTTGCTGTCAGATGTTAATCTGGCGGTAACTGGCTTTTTCATTCCTTCTATATTAAGTATTGCATCTATTGTCCAATATTCTTCAGGTATAAAAGCATTAATCTCTTCTTCCCTGTCACAGATAATTCTTAAGGCGACTGACTGCACACGACCCGCTGAAAGCCCGCGCTTTATCTTTGCCCATAACAAAGGACTTATCTTATAACCAACCATTCTGTCCAACATTCTTCTGGACTGCTGTGCATTAACAAGATTCATATCTATCTTGCGTGGTTCTTTTATTGAGGCCTTAACTGCATTTTTGGTAATCTCATTGAAACTGATTCTGTTAATATCCTTATCTTCAAGTTTAAGTGCATTTGCAAGATGCCATGAGATAGCTTCTCCCTCACGGTCCGGGTCAGTTGCAAGATATACTTTATCAGCTTTCTTAACCAGCTTACGGAGATTAGCAAGAATGTCACCCTTGCCTCTGATAGTAATGTACTTAGGTTCATAATCATGTTCAACGTCTATTCCAAGTGTACTTTTAGGGAGATCCCTTACATGTCCGTTTGACGCAGCCACTTCATAATTATTGCCCAGAAATTTTTTGATTGTCTTAACCTTAGCAGGTGACTCCACAATTACAAGATATTTTGCCATAAAAAGTATCCTCCTCAATAATAACCTTATTGAATCCTTACATAAAAGTTCTTACTTATCTCTCGTATTATTCCCTTGATTTCAAGACATGTAAGGCTGCGTAAAACCTCAGCCGGAGACATACCACTGTCATTTACTAATGTCTCAAGACTCTTAGGGGTAAAATCTAGTAATAGACTATACAACATTTTTTCATCCCTTGCAAGAACAATATCGTTTTTTATATTTTTTTCACAATTCGGGATGGAAAGCCCAAGTTCACCGGGCAGGCTCTCAAAATCCGTTACAACCATGGCTCCGTCAGCAATAAGCCTGTTGCATCCTTTGCTTGAAACATCGGTAATACGCCCCGGTACGGCATATACTGTCCGGTTCTGTTCCAAAGCTGTTCCCGCAGTGATTAACGAACCGCTTCTAAATCCTGCCTCAACCACTATGACATAATCAGACAGTCCGCTTATTATCCTGTTCCGTAGTGGAAACATTCCGGGAGTTGTAATACTCTCTCCCGGATATTCGGATATTATTCCACCGCGGTTCTGAATATCCATATACAGATTAAAATTCCCGGCCGGATAGCATTTTTCAACGCCGCCCGCAAGAACTCCGCAGGTATATCCTCCTTTGTATAATGCACCTTTATGGGCTTCACTGTCGATTCCTGCCGCAAGACCGCTTATAATACATGCTCCTGCTTCCGATAGAATTCCTGCGATTTCCCTTGCCGCATATCTGCCGTACTCCGAACAGCGCCTTGATCCTACTATTGCAACTGATCTGACATCATTTCGCGGGAGCCTGCCCTTGTAATACAGAATGTACGGTTTATCATATAATTCTTTCAGTCTGCAGGGGTAATCTTCCTCGTCCGGGAAAACAAAACGGACATTATTCTCCATATCCTTTTGATATTTTTCAAAAATATTCTGTCTTATATCCTTGGAAACAATTCTGTCTATATCCTTACCTGTAAGAACAGGCAGGCACTCAAATTCCTTTCTTTCCATATTATATAGTTCTTCAGGTGTTCCGAGAGACAGCAGTGTACGAATCTTAACATTGCCTATTCCCTCAAGATTATTAATCCAATACCAGTATTTTCTGTCCATTCATTACCTCACATTAATTTATATCCGATTGCTTCACAAATATGACCTTCTTCTATCCTGTCGGATTGTTCTGTGTCAGCTATGGTTCTTGCAATTTTAATTATTTTGTAATATGTCCTGGCCGACATATCATATTGGGAAAAAGCACTTTTCATAAGAATCTCTGCAGATTGTGACATAGTGCAATACTTGTTGACAAGTTGTGAAGGGATTTCGGAATTATATCTGAAACATTCCTTTTTGAAGCGTTCCTTCTGGATATCAATGCAATTATTAACAGCCTCTCTCATATCCTTGCTTGATATTTCGGTTCCGCCGGCACCCGTTATCTCATCATAGCCTGATTTGGTAACTCTCACACACATATCAATCCTGTCCGTTACCGGTCCTCTTATCCTGTCAAAGTAACGCCTGATATCCCTGTCATTGCAATTGCATCTTGTTCTGTCGGGATAATATCCGCATTTACAGGGATTCATCGCACCTACAAGCATAAAATCAGCAGGATATTCATAAGTTCCGCCAAGTCTCCTTATTCTTATCCTGTGTTCTTCCATCGGAAGCCTTAATGAATCTATTACATCATTGGAAAAAAGATCGATTTCATCGAGAAAAAGCACACCAAGATCACTTAAACTAATCTCTCCCGGTGATGGTATGATACCTCCGCCCGTAAAGGCAGGTCTTGAAATTGTATGATGGGGAGCCCTGAAAGGTCTTGACCTTATAAGTGCCAATCCATCCTTTAAAAGTCCGGCAACGCTGTATATACTTGTTATTCTCAACCGTTCCTCATCGGTGAGTCCCGGAAGTATGGTAGGTATTCTGGAAGCAAGCATTGATTTACCCGCTCCGGGAGGTCCGATTAACATAAGATTATGTCTCGCTGCGGCAGCAATCGTAATGGCACGCTTAGCCGATGCCTGACCTCTTATGTCTGCAAAATCAATATTATTATCAGCAGCATTGTCAATATTATTATCAATATGTGCCCGGCAATTACAGCCATTATTAATATAATCGACACATTCCCTGAGGGATGATATTCCTATTACCCTTATTCCTGTTACAAGAGCTGCTTCACCTACATTGCCCATAGGAACATAGCATATTGTAAAGCCATTATCCCTGGCACAAAGAGTCATGGGAAGAATTGAACTGACATTGCATATTCCTCCATCAAGTCCAAGTTCGCCTATAAATAAAGCACCTGATACCTTCTTAGCAGCAATCACTCCTACGGCAGTAAGAACTGCCACAGCAACGGCAAGGTCATAAGATGTTCCCTCCTTGCGTATATTGGCAGGAATCATATTAATTGTTATCTTTGAGGGATTAATCTGAAATTTAGAATTCTTAATGGCAATACGGACACGTTCCTTTGCCTCTTTCGTCGTACCGGCAAGATTTCCGGTAAGTTCAAAATACGGAATACCCGGTGTCACGTCCGCCTGTACCTCAACAGGTACTGCATAAATGCCGGTCACAGCAGCGGAATATACTTTACCAATCATAAAAACCTCCTTTAATAAAGGAAGCATTATAAATAAAAATTAAGACATCTGTAATATAACACATTTCAATAAAAAAAGCCACGCTTTTTCCAAAAAACGTGGCTTTAAAAATTACATATCAGTCAAGGTCAAACAAGTCATGATTCAAAATTGTTGCATCCGCACTTCCAGATTCGCCCTTTGAGTCCTTAGCTACAAATTTGAGTTTTACGGTTCCTGCTTTCACATATGTGTCATAGCACTCCTTCATAACAGCCTTATCTGTATACTTAACATTGGTATTCTTATCGTTGTTGTAAGGGTCACATATATAAAATGTATTTCTCTCACCATTTAACAGAATGTTGTCGGTTCCGTATTGATAATGGATGAGAAGTCTCTCAGCACCGTTACCGTCAATCCAATATACATCACCCTTGTCAAATCGTCCGATATGGCTTAATATATCAGCTTCATTGCTGTACATGGTCTGAACTGTCTCTCTTGTTGCAAGGTCGGCATCGGTTGCCTTGAATTCTACCTTAATCTCACTATCCAATGAGCTTGTATAGATGACATAGGAATTGCTTCCCCTTACTCTTGAACCGTTAAGTACTTCAACCTCAGGCTTATAGTTACCTGCGGCAATTGCTTTAATAACTGTATTTACGAAAAGCTTATGTTCATTGGACTCACCCATAGTCGAGTGACCTGCACCCGAATAGGTAATGTTACCCTTTGAGTAGATGTAGTAGTTAGTTGCGGCGTCACCTTTGTTATCACCATAGTAATTTGATCTATCTGATGACAACGTATACCATACAACAAGATCATCTTCTTCCATGTTTAATTCATAATACTGTCCATGTGTGGTTGCAAGTTTTATTGTACCATCACTGCTTGTAGTATTATATGGATATAAGGAAATCTGTCCTTTATTAATCTGATCGGCACTGTTGGTTGTAAGAATGGTATTAAGTCCATAACTATATGCATTCTTTGTTGTTGTAAGAACTTCTTTATTCTTATCACGTCCCCCATTATTCATCCTGTGATATGCTCCGTTATCAAGGGAATAATATGCATTGTCACGACGTCCCATTGAACGCAAATACAATACCCAGTTATTAAGGCCCTGTATCTCCCTGACATAAGTCTCATTGCCATTATTATCCATAACTGTAGGTACATGGGCATTAGCAAGGGTATCACTGCTAAGATTAGGTATTGTTGTTACGCTATACTTATCCATGCCTGCCAAGTCCCTGAAAAGTCTCGTAAAGTCAAGGGACATCTTATCGCCATATCTTTCTATATCCTGTGATGAACCTGTCTGGAGATTACCCCAATTGTCTTTATATATACCATAGTTGACATTATTAGAGAAAGCAATTGTATCATGGGTAAATAATACAGAACCTCCCTTAGCAGCAAAGTCAATAATATTACTTAATGCTCCGTTATCATCGGATATATCTTGCTTACCATAGGTGTCAGCAAAACCGATTACAACCATTGAATAATTTCCACCATAATTTTTTCCATTAACAGTTCCGCCTTTTTTAAGGAAATTTTTGTCTGTATCGTAATCTTCTACAGCCGTATACTTATTACTTCCTGTATATAATTGTTCAAATTCATCGGAATAAATTGTTTCAACAACTATTTCATAGTTAATTATCTTAGCAGCTTTATCCAAATGTGAGAGAAAACTACCATCCTTGGAAAGATCCATTGTAATCGTTCCACCTGATGGAAGAATCTGAAGAACCCTTGCAGTCTTACTTTCGCCTCGGATTATAGTATAATCATCATATACAGCTCTGTTAATAACATTATTACCGGAAATTTCATTAACCTGGACTCTCCACGAGAACATTCCGTTGAAGTTAGCTGCAATAGGTGTAGCAAACTGCACACTCTGGTTCTTGCTTTCAGCCTTAATTGTAGTACTGTATAATACTTCATTATTATCATCGGTTGTGGCTTTATCATTAAATTTACCGTCTGTATTCTTATCATATATAAGTGTTACTCTGTAAGTGTTACCCGGTGTTGCCCTGAATGTAGTATTAAATCTTAATTTCTCAGGTTTGTCTACAACGCTTGTCTCTTTAACAAGGCTCTCACTGTCGTATTCAATTACAGGACATTTAGTCCATGTAATACCTTCCAAATACTCACTTGTACATGATTTGATTTCAAGTTTCTCACTCTTCATAGCCTTCATAAGGTCAGAAAAGATTGTAAGTACTGACATAGTCTCATCTGATGACTGATAAGAATTAACAAATTTGTACAAATTAGATGTAGGATATACAAATCCACCTTTTTTGTTGTAATACTCATCTTTAATACAGTTGTAGACATCATCCGCCATTATTACAGGATTACCGTAATCTATGAATTCACGGATTTCTTTCATCTTCTTCTCGGTGAAATCATTGCATGAATACCTTGCATTGCCAAGTTCTTCATCATATTGTGTAGGATATGTTACAGGTCCTCCAATTTCACTTCTTAATTTCTTAACTGTATATACAGCTTTATTTCCTGATGTCTTATATGTATTATATATAAGAGGTGTCCAGAGATTCTCAACGTTAATATCAAAAAGTACCCTTGAACCTTCTTTCAGACCGGTAGTCTTAGGTTCAGAATACAATGCATAACCTTTATTTGTCGCATCCACCTTCTCATAATCAGAAGGAAGATAACCTAAAAGTGCCTGCTCAGTCTTAATTAAATCACCAAATGCAAGATATACATATCCATCCAGCTTCCTGTCATTGTAAGTGACGAATCTGTTTGAAAGAGATGAATCCTTATATACAGAACTGTAACGGATGGTACCGTTAAGGTCTGCAAGTTTGTTTTCGCTATCCCCATCCACTATTCTTGAATTCATCATGCCTGATCTGTCACCAATATAGATAATATCGTATTCCGATATAAGATCTTCATTCATACCGTTAAATTGAAGACTCGTCATACACTTAAATTCAATCTTCTTATCTGCAATTCCATTATAAGCTGCTACAGTACCGTCAGTTCTTGTATAACTTCTTATATGCAAAGCCCTTGCAAGTTCCATAATACGGTCAACCGTTGTCTGGTTGTTTGTATCCGAATAAAGGAAATCCTGACATGGTTCAATTTCAAGAACTTTAATTACTTCATCGCTATTTTCATCAACACCAAGGAGGTATCTTAATATATCTGTAACGTAATAGTTATTACCACTTATAATTTCCCTTTCCTTGGCAGTTCCGTTATCAGTAAGCATACCAACATTCGTCTTACCTATTGAGAAAATGGAATCATTACCGTTATTGCTGGTCTTATATACATAGTTAAAGGTAAATTCACCGCTCTCGGTACATTTCATGTCAAAGAAAGGTACACTGGTGTTACCCCAGTCTGTATAATTCTCGCCGTTATATTGATATGCACCTGTTACAAGTCCATAGGAGTTAGTATATTCTTCTGTATCGCTTTTCTTAGTAGTAAGTGCATCAAGTACATCTTTATAATAAGTGCTGACACCGTTATAAGCAGCCCCTTCCTCATTAGAGGTCTTCATTATAAGATTGACAAGTTTATGGATATTGGCATCCTTACTCTTAGGATTACCATAATTTACAACTACAGGTATAGGTGTATCCCCTGTATAAGAATTACCTTTATAGATAAATTCCATAAGCTTGAGAACCATATTCCATTTCATATCGCTGATTTCAAGTTTGCCCGCATCGTTCTTGTAATAGCAGTCATACCAGATATTACCGGCATTCTCAGATTTATATTCATTACCATCGGCATCATAAGCGCCTGTAGGAGTGCTACCTGTATCTGTAAGGTCTTTTACAGATGTAGAATTATTAACATAAAAATTATTAAAGTTAATTACTTCTTTGTCCTCAAGGAAACTTGATATATATATAAATGATACACCTTCAAGGTCTTCTTCCTTAAGTTCTCCTGCTACAACAGTCCTGACTTCCATATTCTCACTGAAATATGAAAATGCCGAAGGATTAGAATATCCGTCAAGGAACTCTTCAAGGAAGAAATTAGGATAATTAACCGTATATTCTTTAGTCATCTTGTTATAGGAAATGGTATAAGGATGATGGAATGATGCTGTACCCTGAACAGTTACGGTTGTGATATTACCATTCTCTTTCTTATTATATAAAAACTGATTGTATATTTCCGCTTTGTGTTTTTCCAATGTCTCTCTTACTTTAGAAGATCCTGTAAGCATATTAAATACACTTGCATTCTTATATGGTACAATCTCAAGAATTACAAGTTTTTCATTAGCAGCCATAAGCCTGTCAAGTATTGGCTTCTTGTTATCAATGAATATTGGCTTCTCACCATTATCATTAATAACGGCAGCATTGGTATTTGTGTTGCTCTTCAGAATAACTCCCGTAATTATTGCGGCTACAAGCACAGCTACGGAAATAACTATTCCAAATGTCCTTTTTTTTGTTTTCATCTGCATCAACCTCACTAAAACTTAACTTTAATCCTGTTACTTCTCTACGTGTACAAGTCGTGAACCCTTTGAGCCTATTTGGTATAATTCACCATTAACTTCAAGGCTTTGAATTTTATTTCTTAAGGTAATTGTCTTATTCTCAAATCTTGACGTATCGTTATGTGTTACTTTGATATATACATCAAGCATGACGGGCTGTGTTATAACTTCACTATCGGCTACTTCAGTCTTACATTTATCACTGATATTTACTGTAATTTCTTCAATATTGTTGGAATATCTGTATCCCGGCTTATCTTCTTCGGTAATATAACCTGTGTCAGCTTTATCAAAGACGTATATTCCGGTTCCATCCCTCAATATGTATCTTGACGATCCTTTAACGGATGTAAATAGTTTCTTTCCTTCTTTAGTTTTTTCATAAGAACCTGTATATACTTCAAGCTTTTTATTTTTACTGTCCGATGTAATAGATAAGAATGTTGCCTCCTGAAGAGCATCCGTTATTACATTAGATGTCTCCTGAAGCTCATTCTGAAGGTTAATAGTATTGCTCTGGGTCTTATAAAATCTTGACCCTTGGGATATAAATGCAATAACTATTGTTATGACAACAGAACTTACCGCCAGTGCTACAAGAACCTCTGTGAGGGTAAAACCTTTATCATTATGTTTTTTACCTTTTTTTAATTTCATAGTCATGTGCCTCATATCTGTGAATGTTTACCGGTTACAAAATAGAGTCTTACGCCCCTGGACTTCTCCTTATAATATGCAATGAAGTCGCAATAAGAACTATCGGTAACATCTATTTCTGAACCGTTTGAAAAATATACCTTTGATACATTTCCTGTGAGGGAATTAAATGCAACACTTACCTCTTTAATGGTATTATCCAGTCTGATTTCATTACCTTTATCATCAATAATCTTGAACTTAACATTCTTAGGAAGTGTTTTGCTATCCATTTTAGCTTTGTCGGATTCTTTTTCCGCTTTCTTAACATAGCTGACTTCTGTTCCGTCATCGCCTACAGAAATTGTCATATTCCACTCATAAGCGGAAACAGTCTTAGCTTTTTCCCTTGCCAGAGAGAGGTAATCATCAACTATACTTGCTGCTTTATTAACATTACTTTTATTAACGGTTCTGTATGTAATCGAAATAATTCCCGTAAGTACTGCCATAATTGCAACTACAACCAAAAGTTCCAGTAATGAAAAACCTTTGTTATTATGTTGTCCGGTTCTGTTAGTTATAATCGACATTCTCATTCTTTCTCCATTCGCTGAAATTAAGAAGCTGATTCATTTCGACTTCATCAAGTTTATTAGTATCACTTGTTTCCTGGAAAGCATTAAAATACTCTGCTACATCTTTATATACATCAAGGGTAAGTTCTGCCCTGTTGTTTGTTCCTGTTGTTACTGTTGCTGAACCTTTAACAGTTATCTTGCCGTCAGTGATTATAAGACCTTCAAAATTACTATTAACAACAATATCAACACCATATCCAAGGATAACACCGTTAGTCACGCCATTAGGAATTGTATAAGAGCCTGACTGCCCATCTGCTTTTGAGGTAATTACCGCTGCAATCGTACCATTTTCATTATTTATGATGTTTTTTTTAAGGGTGTCAAGTTTTTCCTTATTAACTATTCTTTCATAAGGTGTCAAAAGAACAGGATTATTGCTTGTATCAAATTCTATTTTGTGAATAGAACCATCAATAGTCACATTCTCAGGGAAATCGGTATAATCCACAGTATCATCAAGAGCAAGGAATGACTTGATTAATTTATATTTATTAGCAGCATTAGTGCTGGAATTCAAAACGGATGAATACTCCATATTATTTCCCAAAATACTTATTGAAGAATATCCGCTCTCTTTGGTTACCTGTAAAAGAGTGCCGCTTGTATATACTGTTGCACCTGACACAATCTTTATTTCAGTATTCTTGTCAAAGAATCTTGCAAGACCCATTTCGATTGTGGATTTAATTGCATCCTTTTCTATGATATCATCATTTTTGTATGAAATATCTTTTGAATTAAATAAACTTTCAAGGTATTTATCCTGTACAATACATTTTACATACTCATTCTGTGCCTCATTGCTTACAAAATCAAGATAATAATATGTCTTGCCATTTTCATCCTTTTTCTCCACATAGCCTTTATCTGTAAGAAGTCCAAGTTTTTTTGCAAAGAAAGTGCTTAAATCTATCGCTACATTTTCAGGTTTAGATGTAGGATTAGTTACATAAATGCGGTCTGAATCTTCTGCGCTTTTCTTAAGATATCCTAATGGTACAAGATATATTTCCTGATTACCCTTTAATCCCATGGAATCACCTGTTACATAAGAGGAATCCTCAGTTAATTTTACATAAGCCTTACCTGCAAGTAAAAGGTAATTAATATCCGTCATATCAAGGGTACAGTTTCTTCCGTTTACAATTATTGCAGAACTTGTGGAAGCCTTTCCCGAAGGATTACTTGTAAGTGCATTATTACTTCCGAATCCTAAATATTTTCCTTTTATTGTTATATTGCAGTTGTCACCATTAAGTGATAAATCATCTGCCACATAAGTCTTTGCCTGATTGGAAGTATAAAGTACATTTCCGCTTCCTCCATCGCCGCCGGCTGTAATTCCGTTACACCAGATACTTCCGTTTCCTACTTTAAGTACGGATGTACTGCTTCCTCCCGGGAGGTTAATATCACCTTTTGATACAAGCACTGTAGGTACTTTAAGCTGGTTATTTAATAAGAGTCCGTCTTGAAGTGTAAGGGAACTTCCGCTGAATACATCAACATTACCACCGGAGTACATTCCCCCATAAACATCAACAATACCTCTCGATTTAGGACTTGCACCGATTTCTATCTTATCATCTGCAATGAGACAATAATTAAAGTATGCTTTCCATTCTTTCTCATCAGCTATAAAATCAATATCTATATCCGGATAAGTAATCTTAATATCTATCTTTATGGTTGAGTAATAAGGTTCCTTTTTGTCTTCAAGGTATCTGATTGCAACATCCTTGAATGTGTAGGTATATGATCGAGCATCCGCTACAACACTTGAATATCCTACTACCTTTGCCTTTTCAGGTTTAGTAATAAGTGTATTAAAATACTCAATTGCACTTTTTTTGTCAGCTGTATTGGAAGATTTTCCAAAGATTTTCTTGCCGGTTATGTTATAATACTTTTCTTTCATATTTTTATTTACCATCTCATTATTATATCTGTTCACGGTAACTACACCACCGGTAACTGAATACTTTCCGAGATTGGATGCCGCGTAATCATAAGCTTCTTCCAGAGCTTTGTAACACATAATTCCAAGGCCTGTATGAATCTCTTCTGTTATGGAATCAGCACTATAAAAGGTATTCTTAGAATACTTATCCATAATTTTAAGTCTGTAGTTGGTTGCCGCTGCAGAAAGGATTGCACTTGCAAGCACGCCTACAAAAGCAATTGCCACAATGGCTAACACTAAAGTAACACCTTTATTATCTTTTCTGAATCTTCTAAAATGCTTCTTCAATGATTATCCCTCCTTAACGCTGTCAACCTTTGTAAAATAATCATCTGCTATATCCAAAGTATTGTCTGCTTTAATAGTCATACCATCAGTCTTATCTTTCCAGATATATACACTGACATTATATAATTTATTAATAGAGCTTCCACCCTCTGTAAGGGAAGAATTCTCACCCGTCCAGCCGGCAACATTGGTATAAAAACCAAGCTTATCACATTCGCCTGAATTGTTATAACATTCAATTTTTATATTTTTTTTGTCAAGAGATACTTTAGTATCTTTAGTATCTTCTTTACTTTCAAAGTTAGCTGTCTGCTCTACAAGATATACATTTACCGGCTTTTCCCAATCTGCTTTTTCACTATCGGGTCTGTATTTAACAGTAATCTCATCCTTTGCAACATTTTCATTGCCATACATGCCAAGTACAGGCGTATAGATAATATAGAGGTTAGGTGCTGCAATACCTGCCCTATCCACTGTTCCGATACCAAGTTCTATATTCTTGTACTCTATATTCTTTTTGTTATATGTATATGTTATGTCCAGGTTATATTTATATTCTACCTTATCGGCATATACTGTTGATTCATTCTCATAGATTGTGAAAACGGATTTCTTAACTATCTCGCTCTTGTCGTCTACATTAACACCTTTTTCTTTAAAAGTATTAACAATATTCTTATCATATTGTTCTAATTTACTACGACATGTAATGCTGGAATTTTCGTTGAGGTTATTGATACCGGGTCTTATATAGTCATTCATTCCCGTCTTATCAGCTTTAGAATATCCGGTAGGGTCAACAATTACCGATACATAGAATTTTTCAGTGTCAGATCCTTTGTAATAATCCACACCATCAGAGTTCTTATTAATACCGTCACCTATATTGGTAAATATAATCCTATTATCAGATAGTTCAGTATATTTACCCTGGTAAGCGGTCTTGAGTGCATCTAAAGGCATTGCCCCAAAGTATTCTGAGATACTTTGGGCAATGTCTGTAGCATTCTGCATACTTTTTGCTTTGCCATTCACCCTCGCTGAATTAATGAAGGTCTGGATAAGCGGAATACTTAAAACTGAAATAAGTGCTAAAGTAACAAGAACTTCCACCAGTGAAAATCCCATATTCTGTTTTCCGGCTTTACGTGGATGTCTCATCATAATCACTCCTATTCATAAACAACTACTTCACCTGATTTTTCTCTAATCTTAAATCTTGGATTTTCGTCATCATCAACTATCTTAACGTATAACTTCATATCTGTGTTGTTAATAATAGTTGCGTCTGCTCCGTTTATATCTTCTCCTTCAGGGTCTCTGTCTGTTCCAACCACGAGAAGTGAAAGCATTGAACCAGGTGTAAATTCTACACCATTTTCATAATTAGTTGCAGGATATACTGTATCGCCGATTGCGTATGATACTGTGTATTTACCATCCTTGCCACTAAATGTAATTGTAACTTTTTCTCTTTCAGACGAATTCTTAGAAATTCTTGTTGCAGCGGAATCACCCTTAGGGCCGATTACAACACTGTCTGCGTCTGACTTAAATGAGTCAAGTGCGATATAGTAATCATAGTCTGTTACAATATTATTACCATTTTCTTCATCAGCATTAGTACCAGGTGTAAATGTTGATGAGTTAAAGATATTTTCTGTTCCCGTAAACTTATTCTGGACAGGTGCTCCGAGGAACTTTCTGTCTGAACCTGTTATTGCATATATATTAAGTATCATTGATCCTGATACTTCATCATCATCAGCATTATATGTAGCATTTACAGAATCAATCCTGCATTTGAACTTATAAGTATTAAGATATTCGATAAGTTCCTTATAACCTGCATAAGATGTCTTATAAGAAAGTGTAAGTGTTGTTCCATAACCTACATAATCTGAAGTATATACCGCTGCACCCTGTGTCATAGGGTTAGAAGATGTAATTGCACCAAATGTATAAAGTGCTGCCGTATCAGCCAGTGATACCTGTGAGAACCACACTCCTGTGTCCTTCTCAATCTGGTCAATAAACATAATCGAATATTCCTGTGAATATCCTGTGTCGAAACTACCAAGAAGAGTATTATATTCTGATGTATAATATTCTGTATCTTCAAGGTACTGTTTCTCTCTTGCCTGCATCTCTTTAAGATTGTTATATAAGGTTCTGTTTTCCTCAATCTTATCATCAAGTTTATTATTAGCAGCTGAAATCTTTCTGTATCCAATAAAGTAAGAAAGAGCAATAAGTATTACACCAACTACTATAAATATTAATTTCTTTTCTCTGTCATTTAACTTCATTATTCATCGCCCTCCTCTGTCTGTGTAGGAAACTGACTAAATACACATGTAATTGTATAGCTGTCTGTTATCGCATCGTTATCATCTGTTGCCTCGGATACAGATGCACAATTAACCGATGATATGTTACTCTGTTTCTTTAATGTAACGAGGAACTGGGCAAGGGTTTCCTTGGAACTGCCGGTACAGTTCATTGTAACGGCTCCTCCGGAAACAGAAAAGGACGTAAGTCCTATATCCGAAGGCATATCCTCTTCAAGGAATTCAATAAACTTATGAAGGTCATCATCAGCATTGGATGCAAGTGCATAGAATGTTGATATGTCTGTGAATTTATCTTTTGAAAGATAATAATCATTAACTACTGTCTTAATGCCCTCTATCTTTTTAATGTTTGATTTGAGTCCGTTATTCTCTGTTCTCTTACTTATGTTGCCTACAAGAGGAATAAGCACGATTACTGCTGCAACAAAAACGGCTCCCATAATTATAAGTCTTAAATATTTATTATCATTAGTCTTCTTAGCCTTAATAAGTGCGGACTTTGGAACAAAGTTAACAGGCTGGATAACACATCCGATATTGGAAAGGTATCCTGTAAGTTCTGACAAAGACATATTAAGTCTGTCATCCGCAATAACCTGGTTAAGTTCATCAATTTTTTTAATCTTAAGACCAATTTCATAAGAAAGAAGTGTCTCAAGTGCCCTGATTGACTTACCCTCAGTTACCATTACAGCCTTCTGGATAGTAACATCAGGATTCTTTGTTGAATAATAGTCAATTACACGGCTGATATTATTAGCGAGATATTTTAACGAACCCGTTATATAATCTCCGTCGGAAAAACTTTCTTTAAGTACACGTTCATTGTCAAGGACAGTTAACGCTTCTTCATAGGAAATATCCCTCTTCTCCGCTATTGCATTGGCAACGGTTGATCGTCCGTATGGAACAGATCTCATAAGCTGAAGGACATTCTTATTAAATATACTAATGATTGTTGCTTCATCACCCATCTGGATAGAAAGGGTAGGTGAATCATCAATCTGCAATCTCATTAACTGCAATGTAGAGTTACCGACATAATCAAGATCAAGTACCCTTAATTCAAGCATGTCTGCAACGTCATAATATCTTTCGACAATACCCATTGGTGCTGCCATAACCATTAATCTGTATTTTTTCTCTGATACATCAATAATGTTCTCAAGTATGGAATATGTAAAGACATATTCATCTATATTAACAGGAAAATATTCTGTTGCATTCGTAACAATATATTCCATTAATCTGGCTTCCTTCATATAAGGTGCCACGATTTCTTTACTGATAATTTTATTGGACTGAATGGCAAAAATTACATCTTTAGTGATGATTTCGCCCTTCCTAAGTTCGTCTCTTATGGCTGTTGCCAATTCCTTAGGATCTCTTATCTGACCATCTTCTACACAATCCTTTGGTGTAGGAATTGTATTAGAATATGATACTCGAACAATTCGGTGTGAAGAATACATTACTTCACTTATTTTAGTGGTATCGTTACCTACCGTAATAGCTAAAACTGTTGACGCCATTTCTATATTTCCTCCCTGGTCGATGCCTGGTAAACATCTTAATTTATTTTATTGAAAAATACCTAAATACCAATTTAATAACCGGTCTCCACACAACATTGATATAACTATTCCTACAGACAGATATGGTCCAAATGCCAACATTCTGCCTTTATCACTTACTTTCATCAATATAATGTGAATAACAGAACCAATGATGCATCCCAGAATCAGTGCCAGTATTATGTGTTTCCAACCAAGTAAAAGTCCTGCGGCTGCCATTAACTTAATATCACCGCCGCCTATTCCTCTTCCCTTTGTAATAAGATATAACAAAAGTAGGAATCCGCTTACGCAGACCATTCCTATCAGATAATATAGGAAATTCTTATAATTAAATGCCATATTAATTATTCCAAATACCAATATGGCTATGTTAAGTCCAAACGGAATCTCGTATGTACGCCAGTCAATTACACTTAAGGCAATCAGCATGGATACCGACAGTGCGTAACATATACTTGTTACATTAATTCCGTTAAAAATAAATATTAATACATAAAATAATCCATTAATGAATTCTACTAATGGATATTGAACTGATAACTTTGCTTTACAATACCGACATTTTCCTCTTAAAAAAAGGTAGCTGAACAATGGAAATAAATCATACCATTTTAATTTATGTCCGCATGTCATACAGTGACTGTTTTCTGTTACTATGTTCTCATGTAAGGGCAGTCTGTATATCAATACGTTCACGAAGCTGCCAATTATTATTCCGAAAATAAAGCATATTACATATATCGTAATTCTCATGCTTAAAGTCCATATCATAATGTATACCTGCTCAATTTTTCTTTATTATATAACTGAGACAATACCTGCTTATGCAGATATCATCCCAGTTAAAATAAATATTACCCGTAATATTTAATCGATTAATTCAATCTCTGACGAATTAGGTTGTTGGCTCTGTTGTAGCTCCGCCTGCACCACCACCAGGTACTGATTCATCTTCTGCTTCTCTGTATACAGTTACCATCTGGCCAGAAATTACAAATGTTACCTCATCATCTGCCTTATAAGCCTTAGATGTAAATTTCCAGTCTTTAACATCAGCACTTACTGCTGTTAAGAATGTTTTAACTTCAGCATCTGTAATTGGTTTTACTGCTGTAATGGTTCCAGGATTATCAACATCAATTGTTGTACCATCGTAAACGATTGTAGCTTCAATATCTGAGTATGTAGGATCTGCTAAAGTTGTTACCATTGTGCTTCTGATTTCTTCGATAGCTGAAGCATCTTTCTGTTTCTTAGACTTCTCAACGTTCTTTACAAGTGTTGGTACTAAAATACCCATAAGTACAGCCATGATAGCTACTACTACAATAAGTTCTACAAGAGAGAAACCTTTGTTATTTTTCTGTGACATTTTCTTCATGAATATCATTCTCCTTTTCCTCTTAATCAGTGTTATCTCTGATCATATTATTTTGATAATAGATATATATACAAAAGCTGATGACGGGTACGCAAAAGCTTTTAGTATCAAATTTACATCTTGCCCAATGTGTTATACATTGTAATCATTGGTCCGTAAATCGCAGCTAAGATAAGACATACAATTCCGGCAAGTACAATAATAATCATAGGCTCCATAAGTGCCATAACCTGCTGTGTGGCAGCTTCTACTTCTTCATCAAAGTAGTTGGCACAGTTGTTAAGCATCTCTTCAAGGTTACCTGATTCCTCACCGATACCTGTCATATGAATGATAAGTGGTGGGAACAGTTCCGATTTCTTAAGGGGCATTGTAAGAGGCACGCCTCGCTGCACCTGTACGGCACAGTCACTTACAACGTCCTTGAATAACTGGTTATCCATGGTTCCCGCCGTAATATTAAGAGCTTCAACCATTGACATACCGGAAGAAAGCATTGTGCTGAAAGTTCTTGCGAATCTTGCTGCCGCCGTCTTCCTTGTAAGATTACCGAATGCCGGCATTCTGACCTTAAGTCTTGCAAAGAAATATATACCGGTCTCGGTCTTTGAAAAATACTTAAGCCCTATTACTACTGCGGCTATAACCGCTATAATTATGTACCAGTAACCTCTTATGAAATCACTGAGGGAAAGAAGTCCCCTCGTAATTCCCGGAAGCTTCGCATCCATATCTGCGAACATGCTGGAGAAACTTGGAATAACGGCAACTACCATTATGACAAGAACTGCTACGGCAACAATACCCAGTATGATAGGATACATCATAGCCTTCTTAAGTGCTGCCTTGGCTCTTCCGTCCTTCTCGAAGTGTTCAGCCATTCTCTCAAGAGCAATTTCAATATTACCTGACTGTTCACCGGCTTCCATCATGCTTACAAGAAGTGATGGAAAGCAATCTTCCTTCTTCATCGAGTTAGCAAGGGTATCACCCTTCTGCACTCCGTCCCTGACATTATATATGGACTGCTTAAGTGTCCTGTTCTCTGTCTGGTCGCCAAGCATATCAAGTGCGGTTATAACGCCTACGCCCGCTTTCAGCAAACTGTTAAATTGTCGACAAAAAGCACTCAGGTCCCTGACCTTGACTTTCTTGCCACTGCCAAACTTAATCTCGGTATTAAGCTTGCTGCCTGCCTTAACGGAAATAACTGTGTTGCCTTCCGATTTCAGTTGTGCTACAGCGGTTATCTGATCTTCTGCATCGAGAGAGCCGCTCTTTTCTTTGCCTTCTTTTGTTATTATTCGATAATTAAAATTTGCCATTCTTTACTCCATCAAACCCAATCCTAAGTATGTATGTATTATACTACATCGACAATTTTCATACAAGATTTTTATTTATCAAATTTTTATGATTTGTTTAGTATATTTTAATTTTTTTCTCCAATGCAACAGGGTCCTGTGCAAAGCTCAGTGCGGATTCGGACGTAATATGTCCCATCATACAAAGTTCATATAATGCATCGTCCATTGTTATCATGCCTTTTTCCCTGCTGGTCTGTATCATTGAATCAATCTGGAATGTCTTGCTTTCACGGATAAGGTTCTTAATTGCTACTGTCATAAGCATTACTTCAAATGCTGCTACACGGTGATGCTTATCCGTTGTAGGAATAAGCTGCTGTGAAATAACCGCTTCAAGTACCATTGAGAGCTGTATTCTTATCTGCTGCTGCTGATGAGGAGGGAATACGTCAATAATACGGTCAATTGTACTTGCCGCACCTATTGTATGCAATGTTGAAAGAACAAGATGTCCTGTCTCGGCTGCAGTAATTGCTATCGAAATTGTCTCAAGGTCTCGCATCTCACCTACAAGGATGACATCCGGATCTTCACGGAGTGCAGCCCTTAATGCATTGGCATAACTCATTGTATCAAGTCCGACTTCTCTCTGGTTAATCATCGCCTGTTTATGTGTATGCAGGTACTCGATTGGATCTTCAAGTGTAATAATATGTGCTTTACGATTCTCATTAATCTTATTAATTAATGAAGCAAGTGTAGTAGACTTACCACTTCCGGTAGGTCCCGTAACAAGGATAAGTCCTCTCTTCTTATTATGTAATTCTATAACTGATTTAGGAAGTCCCAGATCTTCAGGTCTTGGAATCTGTGTTCCTACCAGACGGATTGCTGCCGCAAGACTTCCACGCTGTTTAAATGCATTAACCCTGTATCGTCCAAGGCTTGGTATTGAAAATGAAAAATCTGCTTCTCCATATTCTTTAATAATGTTTTTCTGCTTCTCATTAAGAAGCTGGCCTACTATTTCTTCTGTGTCTGTTGGCGTAAGCCTTGGGTAATCCATTCCCATAAGTTCACCATTGACTCTCATCTCAGGTGGGAGTCCTACCGTAATATGTACGTCGGATGCTCCGTTTTCTTTACCGATTTTTAAAAGTTCTTCAATTGTAACCATTTTGTCCAAAACCCCCGTTTTTTTAGTTGGTATCGTCTGTTTCGTAGGTAATCTTCATCATCTCGCTAAATGATGTCAATCCCTGTTTTACATAGTTTGAGGCTGACATTCTAAGTGTATTCATGCCCTCCGTTACTGCCTGTGCGGTTATCTCGTCCGCATTGGCTCCCGATGCAATGAGTTTCTTGATCTTTCTTGAGATAGGCATTATCTCATATACACCGATTCGTCCATAATATCCTGTATTACCACATGCCTCACATCCGCAAGCCTTATAAAGCTTAAGAGGTTCATTCTGTGGTACCTTAAGAACTCTCTTTTCTTCCTCGTCTGCTTCGTAGGGCTCCTTGCATTCAGGGCAAAGCCTTCTGACAAGTCGCTGGGCGATAATTCCTACGAGGGAATCACCTAAAAGGTATGGTTCAATACCCATATCAATAAGACGGGAGATAGATGCCGCAGTACTGTTAGTATGAAGTGTACTTACAACAAGATGTCCTGTGATGGAAGCCTTAACTGCTATCTCTGCTGTCTCTCCGTCTCGGATCTCACCTATCATGATGATGTCCGGATCCTGTCGGAGAATTGAACGAAGGGCACTGGCAAATGTAAGATTAGCCTTAACATTAACCTGAACCTGATTTACATTGTCTACATTCGCTTCTACCGGGTCTTCAACAGTGATGATATTAACTTCATCACTTGCGAGTTCGCTTAAAGCCGTATAAAGTGTTGTAGACTTACCACTACCTGTAGGTCCCGTAACAAGGATAATTCCATGTGGGTTTCTAAGGATATTATCAAATTTAACAAGGTCTGTAGGTGAAAGACCGAGGTCTTTCTTATCCCTCTTAAAACCTTCTTTGGAAGCAAGTCGCATAACGACTTTCTCTCCAAATACCGTAGGGAGGTTGCTGACACGGATATCGTATTCCCTTCTGTCCACGGTTATCGTAATTCGGCCGTCCTGCGGCTTTCTCTTTTCAGAAATATCCATTCCTGAAATAACCTTAAGTCTGGCAATAATCGCCGCATAAAGTGCTCTGTCATAAGATATAATCTCACGGAGAACACCATCTATCCTGTATCTGACTCTTACATTGTATTCAAACGGTTCAATATGTATATCGGAAGCTCTCTGGCGCACGCCGCCTTCAATAATATTATTAACAAGCTTAACAACCGGTGAATTATCAACATCTTCCTGTCTCTTATTCTCTTCGGCATTATCTGCGTCATCACCCGAACCCTGTTCTTTCATGAACTGTTCCGCAATGGCATTGGCCTGTGATTTACCATACAGCTTATCTATTGCCGTAGATATATATGCATGTGTGGAAAGATATGGCTGGACCGTCATTCCGGTGATGATACCGATATCATCAATAGCCATAATGTTCATAGGATCTTCCATGGCTACTTTAATTACATTAGCCTGTCTGTCATCAAGTGCAAAAGGAAGAAGCATATACTTACGGACTACCTTCTCTCCTACCATTCTGGCTATGGAATCATCTATCTCAATCTTTCTTAAATCGACAAAATCAATATTAAGCTGCTGGCACAGTAAATCATTAATGGCATCCTGTGTAACATAGCCAAGCCCTATAATCGCTTCACCAAGTTTAATGCCCTTAGCTTTCTGTTCTTCCAGTGCTATATTAAGTTGTTCTTCAGTAATAAGATTGTTCTCAAGTAATAATTCTCCGAGACGGAGACGCTTTCTGTTATAAGCCATTGCTAAACCTTCCTCTTATAGTTCTATTAATTAAGCGGTACATCCGTATACTCATATCCGGCTCCGATAAAAGTCCTTGCGTCATCTTTTACGGCATCGAAGCTGCTGTTGCAGATATACCTCTGTTCTATATCATTAACTGCCATTGTAAATTCTCCGGTCCGTGTTATCACTGCATCGCAGAATACAAAACAGAAATATGCATCTATATATTCATACGGATCTTCTCCTCCCGAATAATCAGGAGTCCTAATCTGTCCTTTGACATAAATAAGGACATAATTGCCGTGGCTGCCCATAGTATCCGTTGTGTTATCCGCAAGTTCAACCTTGTATATATCAAAATTAACAGCCTCTTCATTACCATCCCTGTAAAGATAATCCTTCTTACCGGTTACGGTATATGCCATATGAAATGTTGTGTCAGCGGTAAGATTGGTAACCACATCCGCCGATTCTTTTGCAAGTGTGCGTATAACATTCATATCCAGATCTTCTGCCTTACCGGCATAACGGTCCGCTGTTGTTATAGTATATGTCATACTCGTCGTTTCAAAATAATATCCAAGTGCGGCAGCCTCGTCTTCATCTGCCAGGCATCTTATCGTTACAGTGTCGCCTATGGCATTACCTTCAGGCTTATCGACTTCATAAGAAAGAGTGCTTATATACTCATCCTTAGAAAGGTTATCAACAGTAACCGTCACAAACGGACTTATACCATCCGTGACAATCTGTAAATCCTTAAAAGCATCAACTGCCGTTCCCTTGTTAAGTCCTGTCACCTTGTACTCCCTGATATTATCATCAATGGTAACCCCTGCCTCTCTGGCAGCCTTGCTGTCATACGAGACGGTAATTGTAATTGCATCTCCATTGGAAAGTCCATCAGTTCTGTCGGCTTCATACGTTATGCTGTCGGCAAATTTCTCATACAGCGCCTTAGTTCTTTCATCGGCATCGCTGCCGCATAAAGCCCCTACAAGGCTCACTTTGTCGTAAGACAGTAAAATCCTGCCTCTGCCATCTATTCCCTGAGTATCAATAAGGACATATCTGGCAGGATTAAATCCGTTATCAGATACTTTTCTGAATCTGATAACCAAAACTACTAACAGAATCACCACAGGCAGAATAATTTTCAATATTGTGCTTAATGTTCTCTTATTATTCATAGTACCTGCTTTCTGTCATCGTAATATTTATGTGCATATTTTATCACTTATTGTAGGTAAAATCAACCGCGGCGCAGATAATTTTCCATGTTTTTTATAGCAGATTTCTCAAGTCTGCTGACCTGTGCCTGTGAAATCCGCACCATTTTTGACACCTCCATCTGAGTTTTGCCATCAAAATATCTAAGTTTTATTATTTCTTTTTCCCTGTCCGGAAGTCTTTTTATGGCATCCTTAAGTGCCATCTCATTCACCCAGTTTTCTTCGGTATTTTTTTTATCACCAATCTGGTCCATTACATACAGCATATCTCCTCCGTCCGTATATATGGGTTCATATAACGATACAGGAGTCTGGATTGCATCAAGTGCCATTACAAGTTCTTCTTTGCTTACACCTATTTCCGTGGCAAGTTCATTAACCGTGGGTTCATCCTTCCCTGTTTTCATAATTCTTTCTTTGGCATATATTGCCCTGAATGCCACATCTTTAAGTGACCTCGACACCCGTATCTGGCTGTTATCCCTCAAAAAACGTCTTATCTCCCCAATTATCATGGGCACGGCGTAAGTCGAAAACTTTACGTTCAGGCTCATATCAAAATTGTCGATTGCTTTTATAAGTCCTATGCATCCTATCTGGAACAGATCATCCATATTTTCGCCGTTGCCGGAAAATCTTTTTACAACGCTTAAAACAAGTCTTAAGTTGCATTTTATATATCTTTCCCTCGCTGCTTTATCTCCGTTTTTTACTTTAATAATGAGTTCTTCTTTTTCCTTGGTAGATAAGAGTGGTAATTTTGATGTGTTCACTCCACATATTTCAACTTTGTACATTGTCATATTCTCACCTGCCTAGCTAAATATAAGAATATGATTAACAGTTTTAACAGTGGTTATTCATTCTTTATCATTTCTTTTTTCAGACGTTTTATTATCTTTTTTTCAAGTCTTGATATGTAGGACTGGGATATTCCAAGCATATCCGCCACTTCTTTTTGTGTAAGTTCTTTCCCGTCAGGGGAGTTAAGACCAAATCTCAGGTCTATAATGGTTCTTTCCCTTTCGCTCAACTTATTCACTGCCTTTAAAAGCAGTTTTTTCTCGGCTTCATCTTCAAGATTTCTATAAATTATGTCTTCGTCCGTTCCCAGAATATCCGATAAAAGAAGTTCGTTGCCATCCCAGTCCACATTCAGCGGTTCGTCAATGGATACTTCCATTCTTGTCTTATGATTTCGTCTCAGGTACATGAGAATCTCATTTTCTATACATCTTGACGCATAGGTCGCCAGTTTAATTTTTTTATTAATATCAAAGGAATTGATGGCTTTTATAAGTCCTATCGTTCCTATGGAAATCAAATCTTCCACTCCAACACCTGTGTTGTCGAATTTTTTTGCTATGTAGACCACAAGGCGCAAATTATGTTCAATCAGCATCGTTTTTGCTTTAGTATCATACTCCGTCCCCAGATCTGCTATTACTTCTGCTTCTTCGGCTGGTTCTAACGGTGCCGGCAGAACATCTGCCCCGCCTATGTAATGAATATCTCCTTTTCTGTCCAACAGAAAATTTTTGAAACTCGGAACCATCCGAAACTGAAACCTTTTAGGCATCATTACTTTTAAATACATTGTTATCCTCCTTATTTGACTTGTGTAACATTTCCGGATGAAGAATAATGTTATATTCTTCTTTTCCGGAAAGTCTGCCTGAATACAGGGCAAACCATGGCTTATCTATATGGAACTCCCCTCCCGATGTGTGTATGGTTAGTCCTGTAAACTGCACAACAGGTATAAGTCCCGATTCATTTCCCACTGAGGCAAACGGTATCAGATGATATCCCATACCTATACCGTCTTCCATTATTTTCCGTGCGGCTTCTGATTCTATCAGATTAACCGGAACATTGAATATCGGATCATACAGAGAGTTTCCCGTATCAAGGAGTGCCATGAGCTTTATCTTTTTGTCTTTGTTTTCAAGAATTGCTACTGTTCTGGTCTCCTCAAGATATAATCTTTTGGATATACTTTTTATCATGCTTTGCAATAACGGCGCAAACATTACTCCGCCTACCCCTACTAACACCCACGATACTCCTTGTCCCCGCAGAGCAAATCCTGCGAAGGTATAATAATAAATAACGTGCAGAATTCCTCCAAGTGTTATGGCAAACAGATATATTAGTCCTGCCCCTCCTATTATCTGCCTTATCTTCTTTTTCCCCGTCAGTATGAAACTCATAAGCAGTACAATTACCGCGTAGGTCATTATCTTCCATACGGCACCGTTTAGTCGAAAGGCTATTATCAAAGTGGCATATAATGCACCAACAGCTGCAGCTCCTATTCTTCTAATATATACATGTTGCGTAATTTTTAGAATTTTGGTTACTGCCCACATGATTATGTAATCCATATAGAAATTTACCAGAAAAAACATATCCAGGTATATTTCATACTCCATAATCTTCCTCCTGTTGTAACACGAGTTAATTATAGGAAATTCCTTCTACGAATTATGTCGAAATGACTACAGAGAAAAATTTTTTTGTGCGACAGGATGTTACAGGATTCTTTACGATGTTACAGGGAGACCGGGCGCGGGGTGTGCGGGGATTTGGGCCCCGGCGTGGG
>ERZ779809.33-NODE-33-length-56513-cov-3.97338_pt1 | contig 56513 bp, 44 predicted proteins | sample MGYA00511096_ERZ779809 | MGnify/ENA primary metagenome ERZ779809 (study PRJEB29588, sample SAMEA2157192) | human gut metagenome | biome: human gut; feature: human-associated habitat; material: faeces | place: Denmark | collected 2008/2010 ...
ACATCATTGACAAAAGCAGGCTTATTGCGTAAGGTTCTTATATCGAACTCACGTTAATTAAGGCAAAATAGTCTTTTCATAATATACATTTTGTTTTGTCAGCTGGTGTTTTTTGATTTTTGTTACAAGTATGTCATTCTGATTTTGCCGCGTCATGGTTTTGCTTTGTGCTGATCGGTGCCGCTTAGGTTGTCTGCAAGGGCAGAAATTACGGTCAAGGGCTGTTGGCTTTCACTCGGTATAAAGTAAATTGCATGCAGAATGCATGAATGTGTCGGTAGGGCAGGGAGTGGTGCAGGCTCACGGTGGTAGTCGGCGTGTCTGCGGCTCGTGTCTGATGTTTTTCCGTCAGCCTTTTGTTTGGACATAAAAAAGAGGCATGCCATTTGCGGCATGCCTCTTTTTATATAGATTAGCTATGTTTATTCGTCTGCCAGCGGGTCGAATGTTCCGGCTGAACCTCCGTGCTGACTGTCTTCCCAACCGATGGTCTGCTCCAGAGCCTTGTTGTTGTTCTGTGCTCCCTGTGTCAGTCCGAGGAAGTAGTAGCGAGGCAGGAAGTTCATGTAGAGCTTAACCTTGTTCTGGTCGTAAGAGTCGCCCTTCTTGTCCTTGCGAACGAGGTTGTCGCTGTACCATGTCTTCAGAGTTTCCAGCTGCGGGTTGAGCTCCTTGCGGAGGTCTACTGCTGCACAGCGTGTTCCGCCGTTCTTCAGCAGCGGGTCGCTGTCGGCTGTTGTTTCGCCAACACCATACTTGTCGGCTACGCGGAATTCCATGTTCTCACGGCGCTGTCCGTTGAGCTGCTTGAAGCCGAGCCATGTACATGTGTTGCCGCCCCATCCTGTCAGTGTCCATGTTGAAGGCGCACCCTCAACCTTTGTTGCACCACCGTCGTAGAGCATCCAGCGGCGAAGGTCGTCGAAACGCTTGCCCTCGTATGCAAACTCTATCTGGCGCTCATAGAGAATGGCCGACATACATGCAGCCTGGTCTGACTCAAGGTTGCTCTGCAGTCCGTAGTTGTTCTCGCCGGTGTAGCCTGCGCGGGCACGAACCTGCTTCAGATAGCTTACGGCGTCTGTCAGCTCGCCTGCACCGCATGCAACCTCAGCAAGGTTGAGCAGCACCTCTGCGTAGCGGAGTTCGATGTAAGGCTGAGCTGAATAAGCAAATCCGCCGTTGCTTGCTGTACCGGTGAAGGTGTACATAGAGTTTGTATTTACGTCGTAGTCGTCAGAACGCTTGCGCACGTAAACGCCAGAGCAGTTTGTCAGCAGGTTGTCTGCACCATAGTCGTTTCCGCTCTCAGGGTCGCCCTGGTCGTCGAGGTCTGTATACCATACATAGTTCCAGAGTTCATAGTTCTTTCCGTCGTCATACAGCGGGTTGTTAGGATCTGCCTCCTGAACGCTGCTGTTGCCGTTGTAAGCCCAGCGGAAGCCGGGGAATGCGAATGTGCGGTAGAAGCGCGGGTCGCGGTTCATGAACGGATGTTCGCGGTCGTATGTCATAGACGAAGCCTCGAGCTTTGTGTAAGTGTCGGCAGAAGCCGGGCGCTTACCGTCAGCCATCGGGAACATGTCTATCAGCATTGCAGAAGCGTTCTTGCCAGAACCTGTTGTGTTCTTCGGACGGATATAGCGCTCCCAGTTGCTGTTCTTCTGACCGTCGCCGGCCTGTACAGTGTTGTAGAGAGTTACGAACACAGCTTCAGGGTTCTTGTCGCTCTGGTTGAACTGCAATGCGAAGTCTGAACCGTTTACGTTGTTTGTAGATGTGAACAGACCATAGCCGCAAGAGTTGATAGAGTCGAGCTCGGCCTTCATCTGTGTGTATGCGTTCTTCCAGCGTGTCTCGTCGTTGGCACGGTTGAACAGCGGGCTAGCCCACAGCAGCAGCACACGGCCTTTCAGCGCGAGGGCTGTTCCTGTTGTTACCATACCCCATTCGTCGCTCGACCAGCCGCCGTTCATAGTCTTGTCAGCAAGCATCTTGGCTGATTGGTCAAGGTCGCTGAGGATGAAGTCGATACAAGCCTTTGCTGAACGGCGAGGGTTAACCACACCTTCAACAGGGTCCTGAACCTCAGTTACGATAGGCACACCTCCGTAGTATTTCACGAGGTTATAGTAGCACCATGCACGGAAGAAGTAGAGCTGTCCGAGATATTCGTCCTTCTTCTCCTGTGAGAGGGCGCCGCCTGAGATGCCTTCAATGGCGTCGTTGATGTTGCGGATACGTCCCCATGCGTTGTTCTGAATGTTGTTAGGAGTACCGAAGAAATAGTCAGGAACAGATGTTCCGCTCATTACAGACAGCGGGTTCTGCGGGTCAACGAATGCTCCGAAGCCGCTGTACTCCTCAGTCGACTGTGCCTGAGTGTCGTTGCTTCCTGTAGAAGGATATTGCCATGTGGGGTCGCTGTTCACCGTAGGCAGACACCAGCTGTAAACGTCGTATACACGGCGCAGGCATCCCTCTTCTGTGTCGTAAATACCTGTATTTACGTTATCGTAGTTCTTCTTTTCCTCAAGGAAGTCATCACTACATGATGTGATGGTCATGCTTGCGATGAGGCCAAGTCCGAACACTTTTATTATATTTGTTTTCATTGATAAAATTCTATTAAACGGTTATATTTTCTTAGAATGTAAGATTTACTCCAACTGTAAACTGACGCAGTGTAGGATAAGAACCGTAGCTGCACATCGGATCCATGAAGTTGTCTGGATAAGGATTATAGAAGCTCAGCAGGTTCTGGCCTGTAACGTTTACGCGGGCTGACTGTATACCGATTTTCTTCACGAGGCTTGACGGAATAGTGTAGGCCAGTGTCAGACGGCTCAGTTTTACTCGTGTTCCGCTTATTCTCCAGAATGATGATGTTATTGCGTTTACGCTCTGGTAAGCGAGGTTAGGCAGGCTTCCGTTGCGGTTGGCAGCTACTACGAGGTTGCCGGCTGCATCGTATATGTCCTGATACGAGTACATGTTGTCAACATTCCAGAATGAAGGCATGTTGGTGAACTCGAGGTCGTCTACGCCTGAGCCTGACTTCAGTGCAGAAGCGTCAACGAAGCTGTATCCACCCCATGAAGCGCTCAGCTGGGCTGTGAGAGAGAATCCCTTGTAGTCGGCGCCGAGGTTCATTGTAACGCTGTAAGGATTGTTGCGGTTAGACAGACATACCTGGTCGTTGTCCTTGTCTACCACGCCGTCAGGTCCTGCGTATGTTCCGTCTTCCTGCTGCGGTCCGCGTACATCCTTATATATAAGCATACCCGGGCGAACCTCGTCTTTGCTCATTCCGAGGTAAGATGTGATGTTGTATTTGTCGAAATACTCCTCAATATCCTGGAATGAACGGAACATGCCGATGCACTGCATACCCCACAGACCGATGTCTGTACGTCCGCCGCGCTGTATCTGACGATAGATATAGTCTGTGGCGAAGTCCATGTTCAGCACCTTGTTGTCGCTGTAGCCTGTGTTGAGGCCGATACGGTATTTGAAGTCCTTGCCGATCTTGTCACGCCATGTAGCGCTCAACTCGTAGCCCCAGCTGTCCATCTCGCCAAGGTTTACTGCTGCCGACTGTGTACCGATTGTTCCCTCGATAGCCTGGCTGATGTTCATCAGCATATCGCGGTTCCATTCGCGATACATATCGTAAGTAACGCTCAGGCGGTTGTCAAGTACGGTGAAGTCGAGACCGAAGTTAGCCTTGTAAACCTTATCCCAATGAACGTCCTTGTTAACGGCAGAGTTGTTCTTGTTGATGGTTATACGGTTTTCGCTTTCGTTGTCTAATCCTGTTCCGAACACTGGTCCGCGGTTAGCGTCCTGTGCGTAAACCTGCATCCACTGCCATGCGGCTGTGTTGTCACGTCCTGTCATACCGAACGATCCACGCAGCTTGAGGAAATCTACCCATGGAAGTGCTTCCTTAAACCATTTTTCCTCAGACATAACCCAGCCGGCGCTGAATGACGGGAATATGCCCCAATAGTTAACAGGAGCGAATTTGGTTGAAGCATCTGAACGGATAAGGAATTCTGCCAGATATTTGTCGGCATAGGCATAGTTGATGCGGCCGATGTATGAGAGGGTTCCCGATTCGCTGCGGGTGAAGGTGATAACCTTAGTGTTTGCCTCAGCCGAGTTAGACTGTCCTGTTGTGAAAGGATAGGGGTTTGACACCATACCATAGAGATATTCGCTTTCGGCTTCTGACTTCTCTATTGAGAACAGAGCGCCGATGCTGTGTTCGCCGAAGTCTCTGTTATACGATGCAGTGAAGTTCATCTGATAATTGTCCGTGCGGGTCATCGAGCGGTTGAGCTGCGAAGGGTCGCCGTTGGCAATTGTGTGCGCCAGGAGGTTTGACTCGGCTATAAACTGGTTATAGTCTTGTCCGCTGACAGGGGTATAGAGGTGACTTCCGCTTCCGGTGCGTGTCTGCATTGTATATACGTCATATTCAGAGCCATACTGATTTGTCTTGTCTGTATTGATGCTCTTTGAGTAAGAGAATCTCAGTTTGAGACCTTTCAGAATCTTGCTCCATCCAAAGTCGTAGTTGATGCTTCCCTGAACGTTTATGTTCGAAGTCATCGTGCGGCTGTAGTCGCCGTTGTTTCTCAGTTCAGAGTACGAATAGTTCTGGTCGTCATCAATCAGCGTGTTGCTTATTCCGTAGGCAGCTATAGGCATGCCGTTGACATATTCCGGAATGTAGCGCGGACGGGTAAGCAGGATGTTGTAGTCTTTTTCATTAGAAGTACCGCCCACCTTAATATAAGGTGTGTTCTTCTTTCCGTAGTCGCCTGATACGTTCAGGTTGGCGCTCAGCCAGTTGCTCACCTTTACGTCAACTCCTGCACGGTAGTTCCAGCGGTTGTAGTCAAGATTACCGAGGTTACCGTCCTGGTCGAAGTAAGAAAGACTTGCAAAATAGCTTGCACGTTCGGTTGCTCCGCTCAGGTTGACGTTATGTTTCATTGTGACTCCTGTCTCCCAGTATTTGTCCAGCAGGTCATAGTTGAGTCCGCGCATGGCGTTAAGCTCGTCGGCCTGATAGAGGTCTGTAAGATGGTTGAGCGATGTGTTCTTCGGGTCGGCTGCTGCAACAGCGTTGTAGAGACGGCCATACTCGTATGCGCTCAGCATCTTGGGATGTGATACGGCGTCTGTGAAACCGAATGTACCGCTGTATGAGATACGCGGTGCGCCGAGCTTACCCTTCTTTGTGGTAACGAGGATAACACCGTTGGCCGCACGTGCACCGTAGACGGCTGCTGAAGCGTCCTTCAGCACAGAGATGCTCTCCACTTCTGCCGGGTCGAGGTTGTTGAATGCCTCTGCACCGAGGTTCTGTGTTGAGTTGCCCACCTTTACGTCGTTAGGATAGATGTATCCGTCGATGACGAACAGAGGCTGCTGTGCCACGCTACCTACGTCGCCGAGCGAGTTGGTGTCACGTATATACATTGTTGCGTTTTCGCCCGGACGGGTGTCGCCGCCGCTTACGCTCAGACCGTTGACAAGTCCTGACAGACTGCTTGCCAGACCGCCTGAGGTCATGTCCTGAATCTCGTCCATCGGAACAGTTGCAACAGAACCGGTCAGGTGAGCCTTCTTCTGCACACCGTAACCTACTACGACAACTTCTTCAAGATTCTGTGAGTCTTCCTGCATTTGTGTTCTTCCGCCGGGAGCAACAGTCTGTGTAAGATATCCGATGTAGGATATTGTCACCTTGCTGCCCTTGGGTGCAGAGATGGTGTAGTTACCATTTATGTCGGTTATCACACCGGTGCCCTCCTTGCCGCTTATGCGGACAGATGCGCCAATGATAGGGTCGCCGTTTTCGTCAACGACTGTACCCTTCACCGTCTGGCTTTGTGCCAGTGCCGGTGTGGCAGCACAAACCATGAGGCCGAAGCATAGAGCTTTTATGAATTTTCTTTTCATATCTTATGTTTTTCTTTTGTTATCGATTATTATTCTGCAGCCGGAAGCCAGCGCGGGTCGCCGGTTCTCTTAGACAGCTGTTCGCCTCCGTTGACAGTGAAGTCGCCGTTTGTCGGGTCTGCAAACTGCGGGTTGCTCTTTATTGCAGTGCCGCTCTTGTCGTAGTTCTCTTCATTGTCATAAGTGTCTGTGGCAGCATCCTGCAGATAAGTGTTGTTAAGGAATGTGTATGACGGGCTTGTGCTGAAGTTACCGCCGATGAAGCGGCGTGCTATTTCCTTGGCACAGTCAACGAATATTGTGTTTGTCAGTACAAATACCGATGTTGCCTTGCCGCTGAATCCGCTGTAGTTAGCCCACTGTCCTGATTTTGCGATGTTGTAGAATGTGCTGTTCTTGATGTTTACGCTGTTAGATGTGTATCCGGCACGGTCGCAGCGTCCTGAGTTGTTGTATTGTATGAAGTATTTTGCATCAGAGTCGCCGGCGTTCCAGAATGTAGAATTCTGTACGGTCAGATTGTTGATGAATCCTGACTTGAAGTAGATTATGGCATTGCTGCTTACGCCGCTTGATGCTGTAGATGTCAGTTTCACCACAGTGTTGTCAATGACACATGTCTCAATACAATATTTCTTGTTGTTGTCGTGTATAAACTGGGCGTTCACTCCTTCAAAGTTACAGTTTGTGATATGCAGCGTACCCATTATGTTGTAGTAGTCGCCGCTGCCTGTTGCGCCTTTTATGCTCTCGTCAGGTGTCTCGCTCAGTCCTATTGCCTCATTGCTGGATGCACTGCAGTCAAAGTTGAGGCTCTTCAGTTTCAGAGGAGCTGATGTGCGTATTGTACCATCTTCTTTTGAAGGATCGGGATTTTTTGTATAAGTGATTGTAGGTCTCTTCTGGTCGTTTGTACAGCGCAGCTGTATCTTGTTTCCGCCAAAGTCAAGAATTCCTGAAACTGTATACTGTCCGCCTTCCTCAAGGTCGTATACGAGTTCCTCTTCGTTGCCTTCAGGTATAGGGTTGTTCTGGAAGTATTCGCAGAGGTCGCTTCCTGAAGGAATTGTTGCAAATGCAACGGCAAAGGTGTTGAAAGTCTTGATTACAGGGTCGCAGCCTGTGTTGTTTCTTTCCTCGTTGCCGAGAACCTCCAGAGACAGTTCGTAGTTGTTGTCCTCAACACGTGCTACGGCGAATGAAGTGCCGTCGTAGACAGAGTCTATCAATACTTCTCCTGCAGTAGTGTTAGTCAGGATGGCATGATAGCCGCCTGCACCATAGACTACCGGCCAGCTGATGGTCTGTTGTGTTCCATCTGCGCTTGCCGTGATTTGGATGTCGTCTGTTGAAGGAGCCTCAAGCTGTGTGTTGTATACACCGCTGTCGAAGCTTTCTTCGTCGAAACCATCCTGCGCACATGAAGCAAAGAGCAGCACGCCTGCCGCAAGCGACATCAGGGCGTATGCCTTTCTTCGTAGTGAAAAATGATTTTTCTTCATAAGAATGTTTTTATTAATGTTATACAATATAATTAAATTTGTTTTTTCAAGTATGTCTTGCCCATGGCATCAGGGCATATTTTCTCCTTTACAATTCTTTGACGGATATAATAGAAAAATGTAACCAAAATATAATAAAAAATAAAAACAAAAGGTTGCATTAAACTATTTGTCGCTTTTGTCTCCGGTGTAAACGGCTGATTTATAACATGATACGTCTCGGATGGTGCATATTTGTCGCATGGCAGACATAGAAAATATATGTTTTTTTTATCCTTCATGTATTAGTTTTTCTGGTTGTGTTTTGATGTCCGCATTAGATATGGCATGCTTCTGTTTGTCCGTTTGCGCCCGTTTGGTGTGTCTGCGGGCATCTCATCAAAAAGAACAGCGGTATGGTGCTGCTGCCGGAGTGGCAAGTCATTAAGAAAAACTGTGATTAGCAGAGTCAGGATTAATCATATCTTCCAAAAGCAAATAATCCTCCTAATGACAGGCGTGCTGTCTTTAGGAAGATTATTTGTGCGTTATGTATAAAAGATGTTTATTGGTTTACGTACGATTCGTACACAATCGTCATCAGGCTTATTTTCTGATGAACTTCTTTCCGTTCTGAATCAGTATGCCCTTCGCATCCTTGCTTACGCGCTGTCCGGCAAGGTTGTATACAGGAGCATCAGCGTCAAATGTGTTGTTTGTTATGTCGTTGATGCCGCTTGTGCCGGCTTCAAATTCAACATCGCTTACACCGATCTGTGCGTTGTGCAGGAACACCATGTAGGTCTGGTCAGCCTTCATAGGTATGTTCAGCCAGCCCCAGATAGCTTGGCCGCCGCCTTTTGCACCCCAGATGTACAGGTCGTCACCTTCTGTTCCCTTTGTAGGGATGTCCATGTTGTATGCCTTTGTGCCGTCTTCGTTTGTCACGCCATTCTCATATCCGCCCAGAGTATAGTCAACTTTAGGTGTCAGAGCCTTCTGTGTCTCTTTGTCTACAACGAAGAGCTTGCGGCTTCCTTTGTTGATCCATACACCGAGTACGAGAGTTCCTTCAGCCTTAGCCTTGAACTCATAGTAGAGTCCTGACACGGGCAGACCCTTGCTTCCGTCCGGCTCATAGTATTCGTATGCAGGGCGGTATGTGCCTGTAGGCTGGCCGTCTGTAATCACTTCTTCTGCCCAAAACTTGATATAAGGGTTACCTGTTCCCTGTATGTAAGGAAACTCGATGTCGCCCTGGTTTCCGGTCTTCCATTCTATGGCGCTCCATTCTGATACGTTGGCGTCTTTGTCTATTTCTTTAGGAGTAGTGCTGCCTACTGCTGTCATTGTTACATTTGTAAGATCTACGGTAACAACAGATTTGCCGTTCTGAGTGTCGATAACAGCATTCTGGAATTCTTCAGCCATTACTACGTTCTTGTCGGCATCATAAGTTGCGGCAGCATAATAATCCTGAGCGTTTGCGCTCATTGCTGCAAGTGCAACTGCTACTAAAGTAAAAATTTTTTTCATAAGCTAATTTTATTAAGTTAATAGATTTTCTGATGTTTTTCTCTTTAAACGATTACTGATTTGCTTTGTAATCAAAAGCGAAAATGCTATTAACTGAATTTAACTTTCGTGCGTCCCGATTATGCGAAACGCCTTTTGCGAAAATGGGCATAGGCGCTTTAATCCTAATCGGCCATCAGCGTTCAGAAACTAAAAGACGGGCTGAAAGCATGAAGACACAAAACAGATAAAACAATGTGCGGTCTAATGGCCAATTGTGCTTAAATGTCAATAAGCGCAGCTCAAATAACGTAGTGACTATCCGAATCTCGCAAATCCTTACCCCAATTCATTTCGTCGTTTTTTTATTAGCGCTAAACTGGCGGCCATTGTGATTCGGCAAAATTCTGATACAAAAAACTTATCTTAATAAACTCATCACTCGTCACAATAGCTTTTAATATGCTGATTTACAGATTGTTAAGTTGTGATGAGTTGCTTTGCGTACTCATCACGCAACAGACCGTTCACCTCGGATGTGATGAGTTGGAAATGCAACTCGTCACACTCTAAAGCCTTGACTGCAAGGCCCTTATGCAGCTTTGTGATGAGTGATGAGTTTTTCTTAAAATCTTTTTCATATCTCTGTTCCTTCTTGCGTCGTAACATGCCCATGCAGCTTGTAAAAGCTGTCCTTTTACATCGTAAAACACCACGTTTCATCATCTAAAAGCATACCTTTTCCAATGCCGTTTGCCGTCTTTTATGTCCCAACCAGTAATTAATATTCAGCAATGTTAATGCTTTATGTTATTGGTCAGCCTGTGCTATTGCCTTATCTTAATAGTCTTTCCGTTCGCTTTTTCGCTGGCATAATGGGCTGTGTCAAGAAAAAACGTACGAAAAGACCAGCAAGGATGGCTGATAGCATAAATCATCTTGTTTAATTAAAATCTATTTGCCTGACGACGAACTGTGGCCATATAATATGGTGTATGTATTGCCCGCATACTCTATGCGCCTCGGATCTGCGCCGTAGGATGCGAAGTCACCTATCTTTGATACGATGCGCTGTGAGCCTATATAGATGTGCTTGGTGTAGCGTCCGCCCTGATTTGCCACGAGATAAGGGCTCACGTAGAGGGAGAACTTAGCCGTGTTGGTGCGTCCGCCGGCAAACTCTGAGTTCACATACACCTGCTCGCTCTCTCCGCTGGTCTTCACCGTGCGCTCGCCGTCAGCGTCATACCAGTAGTTGGTCACGAATCCGTCGTCGTCAGAGGCCAGCAGACGGTTCTCTTCGTCCCATTTCAGCTTGCGCTCATGGGCTTTCTCGTCTGTCGTTCCGTCTTTCTTCGTGCGTCCGGTATTGACGTAAACGAGGTTTCCGTTCGCGTCATACTCATAGGCATGGCTGTTGCGGGTCTTCTGGCTCTCGTCCGGAGTGGCTTCCGTGCGGTAGTTCACGTCACTGACGTTGTCAAGCTGGAATTTCTTTCCATCTTCCTGTCCGTAGGTGTACGTCAGGTCATAACCCACGTTTAGTGTGCCGTCAAACTGCAGGTTGCCCTGCGTCAGGTGCTGGCTCTTCGAGGTGATGCGGTGCATATTGTCGTAGCCCATTGCCAGCGTGTAACTTGCCGTCTTGCTGTCTGCCCCCGTGTAGGTTCCGGTTGCGCCTGTCAGACGATAGAGTGCGTCGTAGGTGTAGCTGTGGCTCATCTGTCCGCCGGCCTTGCCGCTCTGTGGCAGGGCTGCTCCGTTTGCCACGCTCAGCACGTTGCTCACAGCGTCATACGTGTAGGCGTTGTCCATGATGGTATTTCCTCCGGCATTCACTTTCAGGTTCTGCAGTCTGCGACGCTGCGGGTCGTAGGTGTAGAATGTCTCCGCTCCGTTGCAGTACTTCATGTACGTTCGCTGGCCGAATTTGTCATATCCTATGCGGTTCACATAGTCATATCCGTACGACTTGTATCCGTGTACGTTCGTAAGCTGTCCGCCCAGGTCATACGTGTAGGTCACTTTCTCTTCGTCCGGGTAGATCATCTCCAGCAGTCGGTTGTGGCTGTCGTAGGTCCACTGGGTCACGTAGGTAGCGATGGCCTGGTTAGGCACGATCAGCGTACGTCGGGTCTTGGTCACTTCGCCCATCTTGCCGTAGAAGTATTCTATGGCACTTGTTCCGTCCTCACGCAGCATCAGCCTGCCGATGCGGTTTCTACATCTTTTGCTGTCCTTGCCAGCGGATGGCAGGCAGAGTCTTCCGCATTTCAGGTGTTAATTTTTATCAAACCCGCCAATTATATAGAATTTCTCTACAACTTTATTCTTGGAATTTATCGTTTATTTTATAAATATTTTATTTTCAGCTATAAAGACACAAAATATCTGCAAGATTTCCAACTTTTTACTCACTTTCTTATCTCGTCTCGCGCAACTATAGTAAAAAACATTAAAGATGGATGCCATCCCAAACAAAGCCAATTTATTTATAGGTGTTTTTTATGATTTTATATGCAAAGAATCAAAGATTTAAGGACAACTCACAAAATATAGCTATCTAATGAGCTTTTACACCTCACGAAATAAAAAATGAGGGTGCATCAAATATATTGCAATTTGATACACTCTCAAAATTCAGAGGTTGAAAATGCGCTCTTATTGTTAACAATCAATTAGGAAAAAGAATTTTCCTCTTAATGCATATGGAATGATAACAGTTTTATAAAGTATAACATAAAAAAGTATTCCTCCAATTACACTTATCGGTAATATGCTATATATTACATAGTTGTGTATTGTTTTATTGTATTTCGAATGTTTGTACTTTTCTAATATAGAATTGGTTTGCCTAATATACTTTATCAATGAATGCATAAGCATTAAAATAGCATATACTAAATATAACATTAAAGTCATATTATTTTTGTCACTATCGAAAAATGCTATTACAATCCCAATAATGGGGAAACACAAAAAGAATTTAACAGAAGTTATAAATAATACACTATTTACTATGGCACAATCATTTTTTCTCTTGTACCATACATACATTCTATAATATATATAATCCATTCTTACCACTTTAACAAAGCTCCGTTATTTTTATCAAAATTATCATCGATATAATAATCTAAATGTTCACCTATAGAATTACCCGTAAATAATGTCACCATGACATCAGAACCGAAATATACGCCACCAGCAATCCATCCCCATCCTGGTATAAAACTAATGGTGCCAATGGTTGCGTCTAAAATATTTGAGCCTTTAACTTGGTGTGTATTGATAACATCATATCCTACTTTTCCAAGTGAAATCACACCTGATGTATTACCGATAACTCTAAATGTTTTTGGAATAACATTCCTATAAATGTTACTATATCCTTTTATTTTTATACCTGTTTTTTGTTTTAAGAATTTACTCGTTTCATAAACATATTTGCTTTTTGTTGAGGTTGGTATTTTATTATAATAGTATTCAGAAAATAAATTAAAACCATTGTCTGAAAAATCTTTTACCCTCCAAAAATACGAAGGTGATTTTTCATTTGTAACAAGCAAAGATTCTATAACACCATCATGTATATGGGTATCACCAAGCATATTACCACTATCGTCACCTGCTGTATAAGAAATGTGATTGTTATAATCATTTATAGAATATGTGCCATCATCATTCTTCTGTATTCTTCCGTTTATCCCCATATTGTCACTATATTCTTTTGCTTGATACTTTGTTTCAAACAATCCTAAGACGTCTATAAATCGTATTGGGTTATTATAGCCATACCTATATGGTGAGTAATTAGACGACATTTCAGATAATGGATCTACAGATACCCAAAGGTTTATTCTCGGGTCATAGTACCTCGCACCGTAGTAATACAGTCCCGTCTCCTCATCAAACTCCTTCGCGTTGAAGAGGTAAGGCGTATTCCAGATGTTGTTCCGCTCTTCAATGAACACTTCGCCGAACGGCACGTACTCTATGTGTTGCACCACTTCGCCATCCAGGTTGGTGATGTAGCTGCTGCTACCCAGATGATCGGAATGGTAGTAGAACTGCAGGTTCTCGTAGGCGTCGCCTTCCTGGAAGTTGTCCTCCGGTGCGTTGGCCTGAGCCATGGCAGCTTCCATTGTGCCGTCGTCACAGCAGAATCCCTCGCCGTCCACATAGTCGTCGTTGTCCGTTCCGTTGTACGGCACCCCAAATATATGAAAAAAAACTGTAATTTTATTCTTTTAAAGCAAAAAAATGTACTTTTATCATAGAGGATTTGCTGTCGTAGCGATGTTATTGCAATATTGGAAAGAAAGTTAGTTTTGTCGTGCTGTCTGTTTATATATAATCAACGTGCCTTCCGTCCATTCTGGTTAATATAAACGAATGGGACAGAAGGCAGGCTGATGCAGAGTGCTGTTTAGTGCAATTCCTTAGCTTGCTTTTAAGTCTTGTTTCGTGTCATAGCTTTATTTCGTGCCGTAGTTCCGGCTATGCTATTGCTGCTGCGCCTGACGCTTTTCGGCTCTGTATTCCTTTGGCGTCATTTCATATTTCTTGCGGAAGCACTTGCCGAAGTAGCCGGCGTCGCGGAAGCCCACAGAGTAGGCTATCTCTGTTATGCTGTCGTCGGTAGTCTCTATGAGGCGTGCAGCCTTGGTCAGCCTTATCTCCTTTACGAGGTCTACCGGGGCAAAGCCCGTCAGGCTCTTCAGCTTTTTGAAGAAGGCAGAGCGGCTAAGACCTATCGTGCCGGCTATGGTGTCGATGTTGAAGTCGTTAGAGTTGAGGTTCTCCTCAATAATCTCATGAATCTTGTGTACAAACTCGATGTCCTTCTTCACGAGGTGCTGTTCGTAAGAGTCGTTGGCAGCCTCGGCCGTGCTCTCCACGGTGGTCTGCACCACCATCTTGCGCTGGAAGATGCGCTGCTCCTCGAGCAGCTGGTTTATTCTGGCCATGAGGTGACTGCTGCTGAAGGGCTTTGTTATAAAGGCGTTGGCTCCGCTCTTTATGGATGTCAGCTTGTCTTCCTCGGTGTTCTTTGCCGTGAGCACGATGACGGGTATGTGACTGATGTTGAAGTCTTGTCTTACGTTGCGCAGCAGCTCCATGCCGTCCATGCCCGGCATCATGAGGTCGGTTATTATTATGTCGGGGTGGTGCTGATAAATCTTCTTCAGTCCTTCCTCGCCGTCGTGTGCCGTAAACACGTTGTATTTGTTGCTTCGCAGCTGCAGCTGCAGCATGCGGCACATGTCGATGTTGTCCTCTATGAGCATTATTGTAGGCAGGTCGTCCTGCGGTTCTTCCGCTTTCTGCTCCTGCGTGTCCTGTTCTGCTTCGGCCTCGTCAGCAGTCTTGCTGCCAGCCGTATTGTCGTCGAAGTAGACCTCGATGTCTTTCTCGTCGAAGTGTTCGCGGCCTGTAGGCAGTTCAACAGAGAACACCACACCCTTGCCGCCGTCGATGTTTTCGGCCCATATGCGTCCGTGGTGCATATTGACATACTCTCTCGACAGCGAAAGGCCGATGCCCGTGCCGGCATAGGCGTTGTCGTCAGACGTCTTGTTGCTTGCCTGCGAGAAGCGCTCGAATATCACCTCAAGCTGCGACTTTGGTATGCCCACTCCGTCGTCTTCAACCCTTATCGTGCACATGTGCCTGTCGTAGTCGTGTTCGAGCGCTATGCATATCTTGCCTCCCTCGCCGGTGTACTTGAAAGCGTTGCTCAGCAGGTTGTTGAGCACTATGGCTATCTTTTCGGCGTCGCACCATGCCGTAACGTGTTCTTCAGCCTTGTCGAACACGAAGGCTATGTCGCGCTCTTCGGCATGCATCCTGAACTCCTGCATGAGCTGCTCTATCATGCTGTTGAGGTCGACATACGACACGTGCATCTTCATCTTGCCGTTCTGAATCTTGCGGAAGTCGAGTATCTGGTTTACCAGCTGCAGCATCTTGCGCGCGTTGCGGTCGATGAGGCTAATATATTCCTTGCCCGTAGGGCTCAGCTTCTCGGTGTTCTTCAGTTCCTCTATCGGCCCCTTTATGAGCGACAGCGGCGTGCGCAGCTCATGGCTGACGTTGGTGAAGAAGCGTATCTTCAGTTCGGCCAGACGGTCGTTGATATACACCTCGTTGCGCATCTTTATCATGTACATCACGAGGCGCAGCGCACCGTAGAGAGCCAGCAACGCCAGCAGGGTGTATATGGTGTAAGCCCACCATGTGGCCCACCACGGCGGACTGATGATTATCTCGATGACGCGTTCGGGCGAGTTGTTGTCGTTGACCTTAACTCTGAACTTATAGTGGCCCGGCGGCACGTTGGCATACGAGGCTATGCGGTTGGTGCCGCTGTTGTGCCATTCGTCTTCGTATCCGTCGAGTATGTAGGTGTAGGGTATAAGGCTGTTGTCGGCGTAGTAGGGGGCTGAGAACTCAATGGTGAATGTCGACTGGTCGTGGTCGAGCACAATCTTGTCGGCATACTTCAGCGAGCCTTCGAATATCGGCGGGTTGAAGTCCCACAGCTCGCGGTTGACCACCTTGAAGTTGGTTATGAAGGTGGGGTATCGGGCATCGTTGTCGTTTCTTACTGCCTCAGGGTCGAACGACAGCAGACCCTGGCGGCTGCCTATCAGTATGGTGCCGTTGTGCAGGCATATCGACGTGTTGTCCTCGATGTTCACCTCGGGGAAGCCCGCAAACCTGTCGTAGCTCTTCAGGTAAGACGAGCCCTGCTTCATGCTTGCCAGTCCGTTCTCGGTGCATATCCACAGGCAGTGGCTCTTGTCCTCGACGATAGACGATATGACGTCGCCGCCCTGCTTCTCGTTTATCATGTATGTCTTCAGCACGGGCTGGCGGTTCTTCTCGTCGTAATATTCTATCTTGTTGAGGCCGCTGCCGAATATGCCCATCCAGATATATCCCTTGTGGTCTTTATACATCGTGAAGATGTCGTTGTCGGTTATTCCCGACTTGTGGCTTTCGCGGTAGGTCTCAAACTTTATGTCAGACGGCTTGCTGAACTTTCCGTCGAACGACATCAGTCCGTCTGTTGTGCCCACCCACATGCGTCCGTTGCGGTCTTCGGTTATGGAGCGCACGTCGGTGTATAGCTCGTAGCGCGGATACTGCCTGAACCCGTTGCGCTTGTTTCTGAATATTATTCTGCCGCCGCGTTCCTCTATGAGGTTCAGTCCGCCGTAGAAGGTGCACACCCATATGCGCCCGCGGCTGTCCTGATAGGTGTAATACACGCGGTTGCTGCTCAGCGAGTTGCGGTCGCCCCGCTTGTTGGTATACCGTGTTATGCGCAGTCCCTGCGGCGCCATGGCGTCGGGCGTGGCCTTTATCAGTCCGGCACCCTTTGTAGAGAACCAGTAGTTGCCCTTCTTGTCTTCCATTATGTGGTAGACTGGGCCTATCTCGTTGCTGCCGAACTTTCGCTTTATGTTCCTGGTCTTCAGGTCCATGCAGAACAGCTCGCCCTTGCGCGTGCCTATCCAGAGGTCGCCGTTGCGTGCCTGATATACGGCGCGTATGCCGTTGTTGTCGCTGTCGTTGTCGGTAATGAGCATCTGCGGGAACATAAACCTGAAGTTGTATCGCGGGAAGCACACCTTGTAGACACCGCTGCTGGTGGACGACAGCCACAGGATGCCGTTTGCGTCGATGTCTATGTCAAAGAAGTGAGGCTCCGACGTGTAGTTGCTGAAGTCTTTCTGCCGGTTGATGTTCTGCACCATCCTTGTCTGATGGTTGTAGCGCCACACCTCGCCGTTGCGCATCAGTATGAACAGGCCGTTGGCGCCAGTGTCTCTGAACTTCATCTCGGCAAACAGGCTGTCTGTGGGCATGGTGAACGTCTGCGACGTGGCTGTCTTGGGGTCGTGGCATATAAGCAGGCCCCTGCCGGAGCACAGCCACAGCTTGTTATATTTGTCGGTGAACGACTGAGTGATGCCCGAAGCCTGCGATGTTATGAGCCTCGGCGCCGAGCCTCTGGCAAAGGAGTAGAGCCCGTCTTTCGTGGTGAAGTACACCTTGCCGTCGATGATGTTTATGCTCGACACGGCCGACTGCATCCCCTTGAAGGCATATTGGTCAGTGTGACCGTTGGCGGTGTTGATGATATACAGGATGCCGCGTGCAGTTCCGATGCACAGATACTGCTTCTTTTTCTTGAAGCACGTTATGTCTCTGTCCTTTATCCTGCCCAGCAGCGGGGCGCTGTTTTTCTTCGTAACGATGTTGAGCACCAGGCTCCTGCTTATCCAGTAGACATAGCGGCTGTTTTCGCCCAGGATGTTGGTCTTCAGTTTCATTGTAGCAGGGTCGATGTGGCGCCGCGAGTCGAATATCTTTCTCACCTCAATCTTCTTCTCCTCGTTGACGTATGCCTCAAACACGTCCTTGTTGCGCGTCAGCAGCATTATGTGGCCGTTGTCCATGGCCTGTATCTTTATCACCTGCACGTTGCGCGACTGCTTTTTCAGCTCGTTGTATATGTCGTGGTAGGTTTCGTCATACTTGTTGAACATATACAGATGGTTGTCCGTGTTGCGTATCCACAGATATCCGTTCTTGTCGCCTATGATGTTGCGCACCTTGCGCGGCGGCATGTCCGACCTGTGGTTGGTGCGTGTTATGAAGGGCGTGAACGTAGTGCCGTCGAACGAGCACAGGCCGTGCCATGTGCCGAACCACACAAAGCCGTCGCCGTCTTTCTGCGCGCAGTACACCGTGTTGCTTGGCAGTCCGCTCTCCTTGGTGTAGTGCTCCACTATCATGTCGGGCTGGGCCGCGGCGACAGCGGGTAATAACGTTATCAGCAATATAAGGCGCAACAGGGATTTCATCTTTATATGGTGTTAATTTTTTTGATTCTGTAAGTTGTTTAGAGATTAACAAAATGTAAGGTGATAGTCAGCCGGCGCCGTGATGCAGGCATCCGTGTCCAATGGCGTCAGACTGCCGTATATAGCTCGTATAAACTTGTCTTGCAAAGATAATAACAAAAAAACATCTGTGCAAGAATTAAGTGATGAAAATGTCTGTGTGTCAGATTATTGGTGAGCGGCGTAAATTCTGTGGCTATTGTTTTTCAGTCTTGTCGTGCCGGTTCTGTTTGTCTGTTCTGCAGCGGCCCCACGGCTCCGTCTGCCTCATGTCATTCCGGCTTATGGCTGCGGTCGTGCCCATGGCATGTTGGCATTCAGCATCAGTTGCATGCAGCGTATAGGTATCCGTAGGGAATCTTTGAGTTTCTTTTCACAGAAGCTCTTTTGATGAGTTATATCCTACATGTTGTTATGGACTGTTTTTGCTCTATTAAAACTGTCGATGCAAAGCAGATTGTTCTTTCCGCAAAACCATTGTGACACATGCATTCTGTCCATAGCCAGTGACACGGCCAGACTACCTGCAATAATGATTGCTACGGCTATGATAAAAAACAAAATGCCAGTCGGATCGAATTTGAATATCTTTACAAGAGGTTTTGTAAGAATTGTGAACATTGGTGAAAATAATAATATGGATAATGTATTTTGACCAATGAAGTGGCTAAGTGTTTTTATTTTGTCAGGCAGATGTCCATATGCTGATAGCGAAAGGCATATTATGAGATATGTCATGGCCACGCCTTTTAATGTGTATTTATACAGATTGTCAGGGGTAGCGCACAGCAGCAGAAACGGTATTACTGCCAATACAGACGGCCGGAAAAAAGAAGTGAACATTATGCCGCTTTGCCTTATTGCCGCACCGGCAAGAAAGTATATAGCATTTTCCATTGCCATTATATGCAGTATATCAGACAACAGCCAAAAACTTATTCCGAGAACAATCAGCAGCGACACCGTGTTAATTCTTTGCTTTAATGTGTTAACGGCGTAATATGCGATATAACAGACAATTAAGGTATGCAGATACCAATACGGACCGAGAGGATGCAGCAGCAGCTTTTCGGCAAAAATGCTGGGTGTGAGTTGGCTTATATGTTCACGTATGGGAAGTATTGATGCCATTATAATATAGCCTGATTCCATTATTGCGTAAGGAACGGCGAGCCATTTTATATGTCTTGCCAGTTTGGTCAAGGGCTTGTTCATATTGGCCAAGTATCCGGAAATAAGCAAGAATACAGGCATTACAAATGTCAGGATGACAGCTTTGGCATAAGGAAATCTCTCCTCGAAATACACCAGGTGCATCAGAAGCATTAATATTATGAATATGCTTTTCAAATAGTCTAATTGTTGTATACGGTTTTGCATTTTTCGAGTGATATTAGTTATGGAAAATGATAATAGTTAAATTAAGTTTGAATATTTATATGATTATTTTCCTTAAAATTAGCATATTAAAACGTGCGAACATGCATGCATGTTCGCACGTTTTAATATGCTATGAGGTCAAATAATCTTTTAATTTTATCGTAAATAAGGTTATTTTGTTACAATCATTCTCTTTGAATTAATGAATTTGTTATCAACAATGAGACTGTATATATACATACCTGCATTTAAATCATTTGCAGATAATGTTATAGATGTTTTACCTCTGTCTGCAATTTTTATTTGTTTTATTTGTTTCCCACTTAAATCATAAATATATATATATGCATCGTTAACGGTTTCAGGGATGTTAATTTGGAGTGACGTAGTATTGCTGAAAGGATTTGGATAATTTTGTGATATCGTTACAACAGACATATCTGTTGTATTACTGATATTAGTACTTCTAGTTCTTAATTGGTTGTTTTGTTCCTCAAGATTTTCTATTTTTGTATTTAATTCATTAATTGATTGTAATAGTAAAGGTATCATTTCCGTATAATTGATGCTCTTGTTCCCGTTTTCATCTTCATATACTAAATCAGGATAAATTTCTTCTAGCTGCTCTGCTGATATGCCATAATGTTTTTTGCTCATATCCTGTAATTCAACAAATGTTGGTTCTGGTATGGCTATTGCTGTATCGCTTGCATTTATTAATAAATTTGATGGTGTTGTTTGATCTGGTTTATAGTATGAAATAATGTTTATATTTTTAATTTTATCAGATACGGATTCGTCCGTTTCAGAAAATGTTTGTATGCTGTAGGGATTAACAGATTCTGTAAGAACCATTCCATTTATAGCACCATTAACTTTTAAAGTTCCCGTTACTCTAGCGTTGCCATTAAAATAACCTGCATATTTACCGTCTATATAAACACCATTTTCAACTTCGTCACAAGTTCCGTATATGGCTGCGCCATTATTGTTCCCATGAATTCTTCCAAATATTCCATAGTTATAGCCGTTTGTTGCATATCCGGCTAATCCCATAACTCCAAAAGTTCTTCCGCGATTCATATCTGTCCAACCTGGAGTACGTGTTTCTCCTTTTACTCCAACAATAAAATTATTTTGGGTTCCATAGTTTTCAAAAACTGCAGAATTACCCCAATTTGAATTATTGCCAGTAGTGCGTGAATAGATTCCGCTTTGTGTCGCTTTTAAATATACATAATAATCTGAACTTCCTGTACTATTTATTGTTATAGGAGATTGTGGTATTGTTGTGGTTGGTGTTTGAATGGAAATATATCCATTATCATGAATTTGTACTTGTGCATTAGCAAATAAAATTGCATAACTGGAAACTAATAAAGTAAATAATCTTTTTTTCATGTTTTTGTTGTTTTGTTGGAATTATTATTCAATTTTTTGCAAAATTAAAAAAAAGATTTTATTTGTCGAGATGTTCGTAGACATAATTAATGTTAAATTATTGTACGGTAAAAAAACTTACCCTGAGCGCGCTGTTCTAATGTGAAGCGGGGTAAGTATGTTGATGCAAAAATACTATATTTTCCTTATTCTCACAATTTTTCCCAAAAAATCTGATAAATATTTGATAAATAATACATCAGTTCTATATTCTGCCATCTTAATCGACATTCTATAACAACTTATGTAAAACATTAGATTGGCATCAGCAATTTCTATTACTTTTTCCCTTGTGTTTTAGAAATGAAATGGTTAGAATAAATTCGGCCTCTCAAGAGAACAAATTAAGCCTAAATATCTACTTTTTAAATCTAGTTTTAAAACAGTAAATCGAGATGAATTTTAGCGGGATTTACTCGCCTCTATTTTATTGCCTGTTGAGAACTTGGCAGACAGAAAACTTTTTGATTTTGACGCTCTCAGAATGGCCTCCGTCAGCGCAGACACGGCTTTCGGACGGAAAAACGCTGAAATTTCGTGGTTTTGTTAAGTGACTGATATAGCGTGATTTATGCCGATAGAGACGTCGGGGCGTGAATGTTAAAAAATACAACTCGGCCACTTACGGGTGAAAAACAATAGGTTTTTGCCTCGTAAGTCATAGACTTGTGCCTCTAAAAAGCCTGATTATGGGCATTAAAACCATTGGTCTGGGGGTGTCAGATGGTGTTAACTGTAAACTAAAGTTAAATCCTGAAGACTTGACTTTCTGTTTCTTTAACATCCGTTATAAGTCTGTTTTCTATTTTAAAGAAAACTCTGTACATGAAAAATGTAAAGACTTTTCTTTCGTGGAGCTGGCGTTTCTGCTCCGTCTCGCTGTCATCAGTCTGGCTTGTGCAGACGAAATGCCCCGCTGCACATGCACCATTGTCGCATGGCTGTTGCGGCAGATGCTGTGTGTAGCGGGGCAGGGCATGGTTGCGGCCGATAATTGCGGCCGTTAGCGTCAGTTGAATATCTTGACGCCTATGAACAGCGTGCGCGGCTGAGTGGGGCCATAGAAATATTTTGAGTCGCGGTCGGCACCCTTGTCAAGATCCTTCTGAAAGGCGTTGAATATGTTGTTAACGCCGCCGTTGAGCTGCAGTTTCAGATGGTCGTTCAGCACGAAGGTGTAGTTGAGCTTCAGGTTGAGGTCCATGAAGTCGGGCGTCTTCTCCATCCTGTCTTTCTCTATGTATCCCGCGAAGTGGGGCACGAGCATGCTGCCCGTGTAGACACCCGACACAGAGAAGTCGAAGTTTTTGAGTGGAGCCGAGGTGAAGGTGAAGTAGCCGTAGCAGTCGGGCGTGCGCGTCATGCGCTTTGTTGGCGCCACGTCGGGGTCGCTGCTCCATGCCAGCGCCTCGGTGTAGCGGCTCTGCTGCACGGTGAAGCCCAGCTGCAGCTGCTCCTCCTTGCCGTGGGCTATCTTATAGTCGATGTTGGCTCCGTACACACGTGCCCCGTGGCCGTTGCGGCGCTCCTGTATTTTGGTGCCCGTGGTTTCGTCGAATCCTGTCTCTTCGAGATAGAACACGTCGTTGAGCATGGTGTAGAAGCCCTCTATGAGCAGGTTAGAGCTGAAGTGTCCCAGATTGAAAGCCCAGTCTATCGAGCCGCTGAAGCTGTTTGAGCGTTCGGGCTTCAGTCCGTCTGCCAGCTTTATCATCATCGCCTCGCCGCCCACGGCAGCCACGTGCAGGTCTTCGTCGTAGGCCTGCGGCGCCCTGAATCCGGTAGACCATGTCAGTCGGCCCTGCAGCCTGTCAGTGGGTTTCCACAGCAGGTTGACGCGCGGACTGAATATCACGTTGTCCACGAGGTTGTGCTTGTCGAGCCTGAATCCGGCAAGCAGCGTCAGGTATCTCATCTTCCATTCGTTCTGCAGGTACGCCCCGGCAATCCTCACATACTGTTTCAGGTCGCGGCCGTAGCCAGTCATGACGTCGTGAAGTCCGTTAAACTGGTATTCAAAGCCACCCGTCAGCGTGGCAGGCGAGAACAGCAGGCGGTCGAAGTTGCCCGAGTACATGGCTCCGCCCACGGCCGTAAGGTCGTCGGTAGTGCCGTATGCGTTGGCGTCCATGCCCGCGCCGTAGTAGCTGTTGCGGTCGGTATGCTGCACCGAGCCGTACAGCGACAGCTTGTGCTTGTATTCGTTCATGAATATGTCGTAGGTCAGTCCGCCGCTGTTTATCACGTGGCGTGTCTGCTCGGTTATGTCGGTTTCGTGCGGCTGCAGGTCAAACTTATTGCCTCCGCGGCGGAATTCGTTGGTGGTGTGATACTCGATGCTCAGGCGGCTGAACTGCGTGGGGCGGTAATATCCCCTCAGTCCGAAGGTGTTCATGTTGAGCTTGCCCAACTCGGAGAAGCCGTCGCCGTCGGCGTCATAAGGGTTGCGGTTTCTGTAAGCCTGATAGAATGCCACGCCGTAGGTGCGGTCCTTCGACACGAGCGATGCGTTTGCGCCGAAATACTGCTCCCATGTCTTGCCGCCGAGGTTTGACATCGTTGAGTTTACCTGGAACGAGTTGTTTATAGGGTCCTTGGTTATTATGTTGATGGTGCCGCCCACGGCGTTGGCGCCAAACAGCGCCGAGCCTCCGCCGCGCACCACCTCTACGCGCTCGATCATACTGACGGGTATCTGTTCGAGACCATACACGCCCGACAGCGCACTCATCACGGGGCGGCTGTTGATGAGCAGCTGCGAGTAAGGACCCTCGAGACCGTTTATCCTTACCTGCGGAAAGCCGCAGTTCTGGCAGTTGTTCTCCACGCGCAGTCCTGACTGGTAGCTGAGCGACTTGGCAAGGTCGGTAGAGTTGACCGTCTCGAACAGCTTGCTGTTCATCACGTTCACCACCACCGGAGCCACCCTTCTGTTGGTCTCGTTTCTGTTGGCCGACACCACCACCTCGTCCATCATGATGTCCTCTTTCTCCATCACGAAGTGCAGGTCTACGGTATATTCGTTGCTCACCACAACGGTCTTGGTCTGCGAGGCATAGCCCATGAGCTGCACTTTCAGCGTGTATTTGCCTGCCGGCACGTCCTTCAGGCGGAAGTGGCCGTCGTCGCCCGTAACTGTGCCCATGCCGTTTTCCACAATAAGCACCGTGGCGTAGGCCAGGTTTTCCTCTGTTCCTTTCTCAATGACGTGTCCTGTTATGATGTTGCCCTCTTTCACCGTACTTGGTTCAACGGGATGGGCCATCCCTGCCAGCGGGCACAGCAGGCCCGCCAGAAATAATAGTATTTGTTTCTTCATTTATTTCTTGAAAAATATGTAATATCCGGCCATGACGGCACGGCATGCCTGCGTCGTCACAGCATAAATAATAATGTTGAGATAAACCCTGATCGGTCATCGGGCCGTTTGGAAGTTATTAATGCCGTAGGATATAACCTTACCGGCCGTATTTTCGCTTTCTTGTTGTCGTCATGCCGTCTGCTTTTTCGCAGGCATAGTTCACCATGCCGGCAAAAAGTCATACGTCAGTCAGCCCAATGCAAAACAAAAATCCAACCGAATGCCAACGGCCGATTTCGGGATAAAATGATTTATGAAAATGAAGAAACGGGAGGCGCGCGCAGATATATGCCCGAATTGTAGTCGGGCGTGGCGTGTGCCACTGCATATTCGCTGTAGCTTGTGTGAATAAGTTTCACGTCGGGCGCCTCAATCCCGGCGGCAGGTCCGGCTTCGAGCGAATTAAAATGTGTGAGGTGATGCAGCACGAGCGTCTGCCCCGTAGGGTGGCTGTGCTTGTCTTTAAAGGGATGTGAGTGAACCACCATCACGCCGTTGACCACATGCACGTGGGCATACACCGAGATTATGGCATAATAAGCCATAAACACGGTAAGCAGCATGGCAGCGCATGCTCTTGTCAGCGTTCGTGAGCGTTGTGTCATATCCGGCGGCAAAGATACATATAAATTATGAAATAAAAAGATAAACGCAAAGAAATAAGAATTAATCTGCTGACGGAATCGGAAAAGGTATTGTTTTTCTCTATGACCTATATATTTTTTCAGATTAACGGGCGGCAATACGAATAATTTTATATATTTGCAGATATGATGTCGGCTGGCAACAATCGTAACATACTCAGGCCGATGCCTTAAATAAAATATGGAGAACTTATAAAAACTTATAAATATGATGGAAACAATGCCAAAACTATTTGTCGCCATAACATATTACGCGTTATACATTCTTGGCGTATTGATACTTGTACCGGCCATTGTTTATGTTGCTGGCTGGATTTTTGAGAATTACGTACTCAACAACAACATGCCGATAGAGGATGTCATGCAGTTGGGCAGTATGGACAGCGCCACGCTGATTCTGAGCAATCTGTTTATCGCCGCCCTCTTTATAAAGAGAAAATATGTGAAGCTGCCGTCTTTCGGTCAGCATGGCTCAGATAACTCTCCGGCATCAGTCTATCTGATGGCAATGCTGATGATGTTGGTTTCAATATTGCCGCTCAACCTTTTTGTCTCGGCCCTAAACCTTAACGACTATATTGAAGCCGTTGCAGCTGACGGACAGCTCTCTTTTGCAAGTATAATAGGCATCAGCATACTGGCTCCGCTGGCAGAAGAGATAGTGTTTCGCGGAGGTATAGAGGAAAAACTGCTTCAATGGAAGACAAATCCGTGGATAGGTATTCTGATTTCCGCCTTTATGTTCTCAATACTGCATTTCTATCCAAGCCTGATTATCGGCACGTTCATAAGCGGAATACTTTTAGGCTGGGTTTATTATAAAACTCGCAACGTCATGGTGTGCTTCGGCATGCACCTGGTAAACAATTCTGCATCATGCGTCATAGATTATATAAGCCCTGGCAGCAGTTTCTATGCCGACATAATGAATCAGACCAGATTCATCATTATCGCCATATTCTGCCTGCTGATATTGGTTGCCTTAATTAATAGATTCAGAAGAATTTCATAAAAAGTTTTTGGGCAGAAACACACCGCTTTTGCTTGATTTTTTGATGTTACAAATATAATGACAGTTTGATAACGCAATATAATGACAGGTGATATTCTTTTAATGTGAATATAATATGAAAAACAAAATAATTCTGTTGTTGTTTGGTATGTTTGCGTTCGTGGCAGATGTCGTGGCTGCAGATACATCACGATATGTGGAGTTTGCCCGCACGTATGGCATAGTCCGTTACTTTTCGCCTAATCCATATACACAAGACTGGTCGGAAAGCGACTGGATGAAAGTGTGTGCGCTGCTTGCAGACAGGGCGGAGACGCAATCCCTGGAAACATTGTTCAAGCCGCTTGCCCCTACAATGTCGCTCACTGCTGTGCCTGTTTCGTCGTCGGGTGAAAATGACACATGCTCAGGTGGCCGTGCCATGTATTACAGCTATAGCGGTTCGGGCGAGCTCAATGTTCCTTTTTTTGCCAAGCTGCTTATGCCCGGACTTGCCGACTATATACCATATTACAAAAAACTCTCAACGATTTCCGGCAGCACTGATACGGCAGTCGTGCCTTTGGCATGCAGATATTACTCTTATCCTGTTGGCAAAGGAAAATATCTTAACGTACAGCATGCGCTGCCTGAAGAAAAGTTTGACGGCAAGGCAACACGCCGTTTGCTTGCAGACGCAAAGGACTATTGGAAGAATCATCAGATTGACGATAAGGCTTTGTCAAAAAGAAGGCGATTCATTTTCGGACTGCTGTCGGACAAGGCGGTGAGAGTGGCTGAAATAACAGTACGCTGGAATATTGTAAGACATTTTTATCCGTATTACGAAGAAGACAGTCTCGATTGGGACAACCAGTTGGAAAGATATGTGCAAAAAGCCGTCCAAATGGCAGGCGTAAATTCTTTTGAGTCGCTTGTGGAATGGTATGATACGCTTTGCCGCTTTATGAATCCGGTGAAGGACGGGCATATGTTTGTGCGTAGAGATATGAATGTTTCAGGTATCATGTCAACATATCTGCCCGAATTTTACGCTGAAGCCGAGACAAAAGCGGTGAACGACACGCTGCTTGTAATGATAGGGACAGACGGCAAGCAACCGTGGCGCATACTCCATGCTGTCAACGGTCAACAGGTATCAGAGCGTTTGCTGTATTGCAGGCAGATAACCAATGCCGCCACAGAAGCCCATCGCGACAAGATGGCTGTGGAAAAGATGCTGTCTTCAGCCGAATACGGCACGCCTTTTGTTATTCAGACTGTCAATGCTTTGGGACAGGCATATGAGGACACTCTATATGCACGGAGCCAGAATATTCCGAAGATGGAGAGGGAAAAACAGCCTGTAAGGAAATTAGAGAATGGAATATTGTATGTAGACGCCACGTCGCGCGAGCTGAACGAGAAACTTTTTATGTCGGCATTGACGCCCGATGTCAGAGGGTTGTGTTTCGACCTGCGCGGACTTCCCACTTATCAGTTTGAAGACATTCTGGCTCATCTGATTGCATCCGACGTAACGGCTCCGGCCACTGAAGTTCCGATAAACAATTTTCCATATCAGCAAAATGTTACATGGCGTGTAAATAGCGAAACGCTAAAGGCGAAACAGCCGTATATAGCCCTGCCTGCAACATTCTTGTGCGATGGAGCAACTGTAAGTTGGGGAGAGACAATATTGATGATGGTGCGTAATTATAAGTTGGGGAAAATTGTTGGGCAGGCCACTGCCGGCACAACGGGCGACATGACGCAGTTTTTGCTGCCCCTGTTTCCTTTCTCAATGACAGGGATGCTCATGCGCTGCATGGACGGTGAACAGCATCACGCAAGAGGCATTAAGCCCGACATCACAATTCCCGTTTATGCCACAGACTATATGAATGGCTACGACAGAATTTTGAACGTGGCACTGAATATGGACGAATGAAGAGGATAAAGATATAACGGACGGAATTTGAATTGCTGACGGTAATATAATTTATTGTATTATTTCGCTATTTTGTTATTCCAGTCAGGAATTTTTATTACTTTTGTTCCTGCTAATAACATGGCCCTGAGAGGGGCGGTGTGCCGGCCTCATGGTTATAAGTCGGAGCAATGGGCGTGAGCCTGGCAGAGGCATACGCCATGTAAACGAAAAGCTAGATAAGAACAATGTCAGCAGATAATTCATATAACGGTAAGATTTCTTTCGGCGAGAAGGTCGGCTATTCGTTGGGCGACCTGGCTGCCAATCTGGTGTTTCAGATGATAATGATATATCAGCTGAAGTTTTACACGGACGTGTTTGGACTCAACGGAGCCATTGCTGGTTCGGTGTTGCTTGTGGCGCCTATGGTGAGTGCATTTGCCGACCCGATAGTGGGCATACTAACCGACCGCACAAGCACGCGCTGGGGCAAATATCGTCCGTGGATACTGGCATCGGCCCTGCCGTTCTGCCTGTTCTACATCCTTGCCTTCCACAGGCCCGACATACAGGACAAGACGCTGCTGGCCGTTTATGCCGCCGTGTCGTATGTGCTTCTGCTGATGATGTATTCGTTCAACAACACGCCTTACGCCTCGCTCGGCGGAGTGATGACGGCCAACATAAAGGAGCGCACAAGCATCAACACGGTGAGGTTTGTGGCAAGCACCATAGCCCAGTTTGCCGTGCAGGGCTTTACGCTGCCGCTGATTGACCGCCTTGGCGGGTCGGATGCGAGTCGCGGATGGAGCCGCACCATTCTGCTGTTTGCCTTCATCGCCTTTATCTGTCTGCTCATAACATTTTTCACCACCAAAGAGCGCATAGCCCAGCCGCCGCAACAGAAGGCAAGCGTTAAGGAAGACGTAAAGGAAACCTTCGGCAACGTATCGTGGCGCGTAATGTTTGTGCTGTGTCTTGCCGTATATACCTCACTGGCGATGTTCGGCTCGTCGATGAACTTTTATTTTCAGAGCTATCTCGACCAGCGCTCGCTCTATGAGTTTTTGCATAACTTCGGACTTGCCGATACGGAGCGTGAGGCTTATTCGGCAGGCTTCTCGCTGTTCAACATACTCAACGCCATAATGCAGTTCGTCGGTGTGGTGTTCCTTTCGGGATGGCTTGCCGGCAAGTTGGGCAAGAAGACCGTATATATAGTGTGCCTGTCGCTCACCGTATTGTTTCAGGCTCTGTTCTATCTGCCTTCGCCCGATGATGTTGTACTTGTTTATCTGCTGTGCGTATTGAAAAGTCTGGCCTATGCCCCGACGATACCTCTTATGTGGGCAATGGTGGCAGATGTGGCCGACTATATGGAATATCTCAACCGCCGGCGCGCAACGGGCTTCTGCTTCTCGGGCATAATGTTTGCACTGAAGATGGGGCTCGGCTTTGGCGGAGCCTTGTCGGGCATACTGCTGTCGGCATTCGGCTACGTGTCGGGCGGCACGGCTATGCAGAGCAGCGGGGCTGTTGAGGGTATACGCCTCGTGTCGAGCATAGTGCCGGCAGTGGTGTTCGGCATAGCTCTGGCGTCGGTAGTGTTTTATCCCATAACAAAGCGTTTCAACGAGAAGATGCAGGCCGAACTGGCAGAGAGACGCAAAGCGGCAGAAGGGCAGGGCGAATGACCGTTTGCGGCAGTATATAAGAAACAAGAAAAGGAGAAAGGCTGAATATGAACGCTAAACATTATAATGTGGTGGCAGCTGTAATACGCAAGGACGGAAAATATTTCTGCGTGAAAAAGGGTCGCACAAAATACAGTTATACAAGCTATAAATACGAGTTTCCGGGCGGAAAGATTGAGCCTGGCGAAACGCCGCAGGAGGCTTTGAAACGCGAACTTGCCGAGGAACTTGATTATGACATATCTGTAGGCAACCTGATTGTGGCTGCCCGTCATGATTATCCCGACTTTTCGATAACGCTCAACGCATATCTCTGCGAGCCGCTGTCAGACGGGTTCGTTCTCTCCGAGCATGTAGACTATGTGTGGCTCGGCGCTAAAGAGCTGCGCTCAGTCGACTGGGCAGAGGCTGATCTTGCGGTGGTTAGATGTATTGAAGAGTCAGATTTGCGCTGAAAAACCATTGATACCGTCGGCCGTTCTTGCCGTTGATGCCAATCTTTTTTTGTCTTTTTTCAGCTGCTTTCAGGTGTAAGTATAAACTGTTGTTTCGGGGTAGTCAGGTCGCTCCGCCCAATGTTTCTGTGTCATCATTTTGTGCCGAAAAGTCCTATATTGGCGGTTAATTAATTTGAGCAAATCATATTTTCTGTGAATTGTTTCATCTAATCAGTAAATTAGATACAGCTTTTTTATCTGATTATACGTATTTTTGCAAAAGAAAAAACAACAGAAATATCGTTGCTGACGATAGTCTGTTAAAGCCGGGCACGCAAGAAACGCTCCGCAACTCTACTGACAACGAAAAAATAAATTATAAAAGATTACATATTATGAAACTGATTGAGAACACCGAATTTGGCGGCGAACGCCCGTTGTTCGCGTCGCACGACCTGCACATCAACAACGTAACCATACGCGAAGGCGAGTCGGCCATAAAGGAATGCAGCAACATTGTGGCCACCAACTGCCGCTTTGAAGGTAACTATCCGTTCTGGCATGTCCACGGATTCACGATAGACAACTGCTATTTTGCCGTAGGCGGACGTTCTGCATTGTGGTATTCAGACCATCTGACGATGAAGAACACCGTGATAGACGCGCCGAAGATGTTCCGCGAGATGAACGACATCGACATCGAGAACGTTGAGATAAACGACGCCGACGAGATTTTCTGGCGCTGTAACCGCATCAACGTGAAGAACCTGAAGCTGCACGGCGGCACATATCCTTTCATGTTCAGCAACGACATACGCATAGACGGCTTTGAGAGCGACAGCAAATACGTGTTCCAGTATGTAAAGAACGTAGAGATACACAACGCCAAGATAACCACGAAGGACGCCTTCTGGGAGGTGGAGAACGTTACTATCTACGACTCAGAGCTTAACGGCGAGTATCTGGGATGGCACTCGCGCAACCTGCGCCTTGTAAACTGCCATATCTCAGGCGAGCAGCCGCTGTGCTATGCTCACGACCTGGTGTTGGAAAACTGCACGTTCGACAGTGAGTGCGACAGGGCCTTCGAGTATTCTACGCTCAACGCCGACATACGCGGAGCCATCACCAACATCAAGAATCCGATGTCGGGCGTTATTGTGGCCGACTCAATAGGTTCGGTAACTATCGACGAGAACATCAAGGCACCAGCCAACTGCGAGATAAAGACCAGAGACTGACATCATAGCTTATGGTGCTGACGTATATTGGGCAACGTGCCGGCCAAAGGGCTGGTGCGCTGTTTTCGGTCTGACAATTATTACTATTTACCAAACAAACTGCCTATGCCACAGCCACCCGGCAGCCTTGCGGTAGCTGCAGCCTATTTCCTCATATACGTTGTATGGGGCTCCACATATTATTTCATCGGGGTTTGTCTTCACGACTTTCCGCCGTTCGTGCTCGGCACGGTGCGCTTCGCCGTGGCTGGTCTGGCCTTGCTTGCTGTATGCCGGTTGCGTGGCGAGCGGCTGTTGCGCCGTGGACTTATCTTTAAGTCGGCCGTGTTCGGCATCATTCTTCTGTTTGTCGACCAGGGCGTCATCATGTTTGCCCAGCGCTATGTCAGCAGCAGTCTTGTCGCAATAATGGCTTCGTCTACGGCTTTGTGGATAATGCTGCTCGATATTCCGCAGTGGCGTCGCAATTTCAGAAGTGTCTCCACCATGGCAGGCATCGTGCTTGGCTTTCTTGGTGTGGCCATGCTCTATCTCGAACAGCTCAACATGCAGCGTCCCGGCGGCAGTCATTATGAGTATGGCGTGCTTCTGCTTATAGGCGGATGCATATCGTGGGCATGCGGCACGCTGTATTCAAAATATCACATCCGCGGCAATGATGACGGCGGACTCTCGTCGTCGGCTTGGCAGATGCTTGGTGCGGGCGTCGTTTTTGCCTTGTGCGCAGGATTGTCGGGCGATTTCAGCAGTTTGCAGCTATCCGCAGTATCATCCGTTTCATGGCTTTCGTTGGCCTATCTTATAGTCTTCGGTTCAATGATGGCATACACGGCATACATCTGGCTGCTTCGTGTGCGTCCTGCCACCGAAGTTGCCACTCATGCTTACGTCAATCCCGTTGTTGCTGTAGTCATCGGTGCCGGCCTTGGTCATGAGGACGTAACGCTGATACAGCTCGCCGGTCTTGCCGTGATACTGATAAGCGTGATGATGGTGAACAGGAAGTAAATTGATAATTGAGAATGGAGAGTTGAGAATGGAGAAACAAAGTTCAGCGTTAGCTAATTATGATTTGCCTTGTGAAAGTGAAGAGCAGGCGGGGAGCGCAAGCGCAGTTAAAAATTAAAAAGTAAAAATTAAACAGCGCCTTACGAAAGTGAACAGTGAAAAGTGAAGAGTGAAAAATCCAAATGTCTTGTGTCTATCTTTGGATAAGGATCCACAAAGCATATGGCTCTAACTCCTAGCCAACTTGTTGGCGATAACTCCTTTAACTACTTTAACTCCAAATGACAATACCCCTCAAGGCATACGTCTTTTTTCGCTATGCTCAAGGAACTTCTCCTTAACTTCATAACTCCTTAACTCCTAAAAAATATATCCATGTCCAAAACCAACTATTCCCCAGTAAAGCCGTCGGAACGCTATGTCATTCTCGACGCACTTAGAGGCTTCGCCTTGCTTGGCATCTGTCTTGCCAATTATCCCGAGTTCTCGCTCTATACGTTTCAGCCGGCCGACGTTGCGGCGTCAATGCCTTCAGCCGGTGTGGACAGGATTGTGCGATTCTTGCAGTATGTGTTCATCGACGGCAAGTTCTACACCCTGTTCTCGCTGCTCTTCGGCATGGGCTTCTCGATAATAATAAGTCATGCCGAACAGAAAGGCAACGGGGCTTTCAGGCTGTTCTATAGGCGCATGGCCGTGTTGCTCGCTATAGGATTCATGCATCTTATGTTCATCTGGAGCGGCGACATACTTATGCTTTATGCCCTTATGGGAATGGTGCTGCCGTTGTTCAGAAACGTGAGCAACCGGAAGATGCTTTCGTGGGCAGCCTTCTTCCTTTTGTTGCCCGTGGCTGTCGACACACTGACACAGATCTTCGGCGTCAGTCTCTCGGCTCCTGCCGTTGAGGCTCAATGGCATTACTGTCGCAAGTACGGCATAACAGAAGAAAACTTCGGCTATTGGCTGCGCGATGCTGACAGTTATGCTCAGGTGTTTCAGTTTCTTATTCAGGGAGCGTTGGTGAGAGTGCAGGAGTTTGTCGACGGCAACCGCTACTTTAAGGTCCTTGGCCTGTTTCTGATAGGCTATTACATCGGGCGTCAGAAGATATATGCCGACCTTTCTGCCCACCGGCACTTGCTGCGCCGCGTGTCGGTTATAGGCTTCAGTGTCGGTCTTCCTTTGTCTGTTGTCTATGCATGGAGCGCCGTTGGCGGTCATCCTCTTGGCAACGCTGCCCACTCATTGCTTTACGCCGTCAGCGTCTATCCGCTCGGCTTCGCCTATATGTCGTCCCTCTGCCTGCTTTATCTCCGCAGCAGCCGTTCGGCGGTATGGCGCGCCCTTGTTGCTCCCGGCCGCATGGCTTTGACCAATTACATCTGTCAGTCTATAGCAGGCATGTTCCTTTTCTACGGCATAGGCTTCGGCCTTGGTGCCGGTGTAGGCCTTTCGCAAACAGAGATTATAGCCCTCGGCGTGTTTGTCCTTCAGATGTTGCTAAGCCGTCTGTGGCTCCATTACTGTCAGTTCGGCCCCTTAGAGTGGATTTGGCGCATGCTCAACTACGGCAAACCTCTTCAGTTGTTCAAACAGAAACAGAGAGGGTAGGGAAGGTTGATTGTCGTAGCTTTGATAAAAATGTAAAATGTTATATGTCTGTTTTGCTACTTTAGGCGTATAATGTCTGCACCGTCTTTGGCATATAAGATTTTAAGTGCTGAAAATTGAAAGGAAAACATGCACTTATGGTTAAAAGATAAGCAGGAATAATGTTTTTTGCAAACAAATGTGTAAGCAAATGATAGTGTTTAGGTTTTAAATCATTAACCTGTCGTTTACACATCGTAAGTGGGCCACTTTTTAACCGAAAGTGGCCCGTTTTTTATTCGTTACCGGACCACTAATTTTAGTCAATTGCGGTGTACTGACATACTTTCTTTTATTGGAGAGAATTGACAATTTATTTAGTACGCCACAGCGCTCGGAGCCTGCTAATAGTTTACTAAATTTTTACAAAAAGATAAGAAACGTTTTATAGTTTCAAGAAAAACCATTAACTTTGCTTTCAAGAAAACTAAAAGCTATGAATGACAACCAACTACAAATAAATCTTTATCCTTTGAGTGGTAAATGCAGTGAAGCAGATGCAGCTAAATTGTTGAGCGAGATGATAAGTAAAACAATTCCATCTGCTTCAAAAGGAACTATATATATTTTATCAGGAGTAAATATTCCTTTTGGAAGAGTTTCGGATATAGATATTCTGTTAGTTGCAGATTTGCATGATTGTCATCTGATTATTGATGATAACGAAATTGATGTCAGAAGTTTTTGTACGGCAATCGAACTTAAAGAACAGACGGTTGATGATGTATATGCTACCTCGACAAATATTTATGTTAACTATCCAAGTACGAATGAACGTAAAAATGCTTCAGAGCAAAATAGAAATCAGAAATACACAATCTTAAATTACTGTAAACATCATGACTATTCGATTTTCATATCAAATATTCTTTGGCTAAAATCTGTTTCTCTTGATATTTGGGAATCAAAGGAATGGAATACGACATCTCCTGTCCTGCTTTCTTCTTTTTGCTTTGGAGACATTATTAAGCAAATAATAAAATCAGGACAAAGCCTGTTTCATGGTAAACTTGATGCTTTGATGAAAAGGAAAGAAGAAGAACATAAAGAAGATCTTTCTCTGCTTGTAAATGATTTTATTCAGGAACGCCCTGTAGCGCCAGCTACGCTTAGGGTTAAAACAGAACATCTTGTTTCAGGCTTGCTTGAAAATGACGCAAAGGCAATAATAAATAACAATGATTTTAATTGTATAGACGGAAAAGCCGGAACAGGTAAGACATTCTTGTTGCTTCAGACTGCATTAAAACGTGCGGCTGATGGGTATAGCTGTGCATTGTTGACATATAACAACGCGCTTACAATGGATTTGCAGCGTTTGGTCAGCTTTATTCCATCTTCACCTGATGCAAGGAGTAATCTGACAATATCTACGCTTCATTCTTATCTTTATTCGCTTGCATCTTATTTGGGATGGAAAAAGTCTAATCAATCGAACAAGATAATTGAATATATACATTGTCTTTATGAACAAAATAATAAAAAACCGCTGAGAGCAAAATATGCAGATGACATTGATGACTTCATATTCTTGGATGAAGCTCAAGATTGTACTCCCGATGAAAAAGATTTTCTAGAATGTGTGTATGGTAAAGAGCGTATTATTGTTGCAAAAAGTGCCTTACAGAAAATCAGACGGAATACAGCTGCAAGATGGGGCGTACCTAATATAAAACTTAAACAAGGCCTTCGCCAAAAAGCCAATATTGTCAGTTTCTTAAAAAGTCTGACAGAAGAAATGGGCATTTCAGACACATGTGCAGGATTTGAACCGGCACAAGGTCTTGAAGGCGGTAAGATTATCATTGCTCCTCATTATACAACAGATTTGCATACAATGTTGGAACAGACATGTAAGGATGCAGAGTGCTCTAATTATGACATCCTCGTTCTTGTTTCACCGGCTCAGGTAAAAGACAATCATTTTATAAAAGCTGATTTATGGAAAAATACGGGTAAAATTAATTTTATAGACGGGACAAATACCAAAGCATTGGCTTCGTGCAGTCCGAAAGAGCTGATAGACAGTTGCCGTATTTTTCAATATGAATCATGCCGAGGTCTTGAAGGGTGGGTTACTGTATGTTATAATATTGATGAAATAATGGAATTGAAATACAAAGAAGTGTCTGTTGAAGAAAATGTTATTGGAGATGTCAGCAGGTTAAAATGGGAACAAGTTTTCCAATGGATAATGATGCCTCTGACAAGGGCAATAGATACTTTGGTTATCACTTTGGCAGACACCTCTTCAGATATTGCTTCAATGCTACGTAGAGCTGCTCTGAAACATCAGGATTTTACTGATTGTAAAATATAGCCTTAATCTGATAAATTAATTTTATTAACGTAAAAAGTATAATAATCATGAATGAAATCACATTAGAAAACATAAAAAACTATCTTGGCGATAATTTATATAATCTGCTTGAACGCTATGATTTTCCACGTCTGTACTTAAGGATTTGTTATGAGATATTACATTTTCTGAATGATTCTGAGGAACAGATATTGTATATCAACATGCCTGCTGAAGAATATACAAATACAGTAAAAAGGCAAGATGAATATTGGAGAAAAAATTGTGATATTGTTGCGTTGGCTTTACGTCTGGCACTTAAGCAAGACAGACTTGACCCGAGTAAATTGTCATACCCTGGTACATGGTATAATGAAAACGATAAATTCTTGCTTATACCGGATGAAAACGACAAAGAGCCATATTATTATTTGAACGGGATAAGGAACAATAATAACACTACGTTAACTTTTATCTGGAGGCCTTTAGTGAAAAAAGGTGTAAAAAGGGGTGACTGTGCATATCCAAAAAGGAAAAAAAATGAAGTAATAAAAAGTGCTAAAGCAATATACAGGTTAAATGACATTCCCGGACAGTTGAATAGAGGTTTTACGTCATGTAACAATGAGATAAATATATTAAATTTATATGATAATGAAAACGCAAAATATTCAACGGGGATTATTGTGTGTAGCCCAGATTACGGAAAATATAAGTTTGCCGGAGAATATGTCTTACCTATGGTGAATATGTTAAATGCTAACAGCAGAATTCCTAGAACTGCAGATATTGCCATTGTCTTAGGTGACAAGGCTTTCGGCCGTATTCAGCATTTATTAAATGCACTGCATCCTTATGGACCAATACAAAAAATAATTGTCTACGGGTCTCAGCCGCCAATGTATTTGTTGGAAAGAAAGCCTCAGACCGTTACCTTGACATTCAAGGATATTCATGATTATTGCGCAGCAAATAGAAATGTTGAATATGTTAATCCTGAGTTCATAGCCATCGATTTCCCATGGCTGACTGACTCTATGCAAAGTCTTATAAATATACTTGATAAATATAGAGATCAGATTGGGGATGATAATGTAAAGCACATATATAATATGTCGAGAAAAATACTTGCTGACATAAATTTTTCGAAGACTAGATTAAATAATTTTAAAGAATATTTCCCGAAATTCCTTGATAAAATTCTTGATAATATATATAATGAAGATGTCTTTTCTGAATTGGAAGACTGGGCGAGTGGTTTAACCTATAATAGTGATTCAAATCCTAAGCTAGCGAAGGCAACGGAATTAGGCGCAGTTAAGGCTGTTGACCTTGATCACAGCATATACAGACAAGTTAAAGGTTTAGGCGGTGAAGGAAATATAATTGTGATAGACGCTCCTCCTCATACGAATAATCCTCAGTATGTTAATCCAATAACAACATTGATGAGATTTCATAACTTTGCAAGGGTTAAGGCCCTATATTATAGCGAGGTTGAAACTCGCCTTATGGACAGAACATCATTTAATCTTCGCAGAGATCCTCTATATTACGAAGATATTCCGGAGGAACAAAATGTTACGGCCGATGATGATGCGTTTAGAATTGAAGATTATTTTGAAAATGATGAAACAGTCAATTATTCTGTAAGACGAGTTTATAGTGTTGACAGAACTGAATTTACAGACAAAACTAAGGAAATAATATATGGAGACGTATTGGTTTATGAACCTGATGAATCTTTAAGACGCATGCCGTTCAATGCTATTGAGAATCCGTCAGGCTTAACTATTACGTATTATTCTCAGAACGCAGAAGATTCAGACTTGTTTAACAAGTTGGCTAGTGCGTACTGTAATTTACCTGGCGATAGAGACATACGATATTATTCTTATTTATGGCAAGAAAAACTGAAAACATTTGTCAGTAAATTAGACAGAAACGGTATATCTAGATTATGTCAGGAGGTCGGTATTAAACGAAATGTATTGAATAATCATCTTGAAGGAAGATCAATGTTTATGAGGAAAAGACCTCTTAACATTATTCTGAGCAAATTAATCAGTGCTGGTTTGCTTACTGAAGATGAGGTCAAATATGTAAAAGCAGCACGTAAATTTATGCAGGTTAATTATATAGATTTTGGATTGAAGTTAAAAAGCGCTCTTCTTGATTATAAACTTAATCCAGATGGAGATTTACCTTCTTTTATGCAGGACCTTTTAGATAGAACAGATTCGACAATGGATGAACTTGAAAATAATTTCCTTAATACAAAAACCATAAAATAAAGAACAAGCATATGACTGAACAAGAAGCAAGAAACCTCATCGAAGAGGAATTAAAACTTAAAATGCTCGGTCCGGGTTATGCCAAGGATTTAATTGTATGTGATCCGGATGCTCATAATGAAATTATACCTGAAAGCCCACGCTTGGCTTATTCGTTAGGTGTCTTGTTGCCTGACAACAGAAATCAGAATGGTAATCAGGGCAACGGTCAGAATGGTAACCAAGACAATGAACAGGGTAATAATAATGACGTCAATGATGATAACCAGCCAGATGGGGATGCTATCCCAAATAATGTGGATATGACTGACCAAGAAGACCGTATGAGCAAACTGTTGGGTGGTAGCGTTGAAAATAATAGTCAGGATATGGGTAATAACCCAATGTCGTCTCATATAGGTTTGATTATTTGTGTATCTAATGACACAAATAATGTTGATGTCAGCATCAGTTATGGAACTTATAGCCATTTGAACTGGAATGAATCTGTCAGGGAAGTAAAAGTCCGCACAGGACATTTTAGCGCAACCATCCGTCAGGCTATTGAAGATATTGGAAATAATAATGCTCTTCAACAGCAGCTTAATGAGGAGGGCCTTCCTGAAGAATTCATTAATTGTTTTAATATTGATGATGAGAATGGAACTATATCATTGTCAGAAGTTATGGAGAATCATGAACCCAAAAATGTATTGCGTATACCAAATACAGAATATCCTGTAGAGGCCAGTATGATTAATATTCTTTTGGGTGAGCATTACAAAAGATATCACCATGACTATCATAGAACATTAAATTTTGATAACGAAAACGGCAGTGAAGATCTGGACGTAAACATGAAAATGTATTGGACTATATTTACTGCCAGAGATAAGAAATTCGTTAAGATCTTAGTTAAATCTATAAGCCAGAATACTTTAATTTATCAGCCTGAGATTGTTGTCACTCCACATAATGGTGAAGGCAGAATAGAATCGTACGTAGAGCCGATAACAAATATTGATGATATAGAAAATAATATTAATGAATTTATCTATCTCAATGTTCACAACTATGGTAAAGGCGTAAATTGTGCTATAGGATGGGATAATGATGGTCAGAGAGTGTTTACAACATTTACTCCTACTGTTGATGTTGAAAAATTCTCTAATGAAATAGCACCTGAATATAATAACGATAATATAAGAAGTGCTTGTACTTTGAGAAATGTAAGTATATGGTCAAATCTGAATGATAAAGAGATAATCAATTGCTTGAACAATTTTGTTGAAGGTTATAGTACATGGCAGCAGGCTCAGGTGGAAGCGGCAAGAAATGAGGAACAGTATCAGGATGTTACAAAAACAATTCTCGATAGACAGAAAGAGTTGCTCACCAGGCTTAGAGACAATATTAATTATTTGAAGAAGAATAATGAAGCACTTCAATGTTTTAAGATAGCCAATACCGCAATGTTGCTCCAAATGGTAGTGGCAAGGCATCCTTTGTTCAGAAAAAACCGTGATGCAGACTATGCAAACGAGCCTGACATTTATGATAGATTAGATTATTTTCGTAAAGCAGAATATAAGAATCAGATGCTTGAGCCGGAGTATCGTCCTTTCCAGTTGGCCTTTTTGCTTATGAATGTCGAGTCTACTTTTGAAATAAATGACAGATATCATAATGATGTTGTAGATTTGATATGGTTCCCTACTGGTGGTGGTAAAACCGAGGCTTATCTTGCTCTGACAGCATTGACAATAGTACACAGACGCAGACGTGGACAGGGCAGCGGTGTGTCTGTAATTATGCGTTATACTCTACGTTTGCTTACGTCCCAACAGTTTGAAAGAGCTTCATATTTAATCTGTGCTCTTGATTTTTTGCGCCAAAGAGATCATGATCTTGGACTTGGTAATCAAGAAATTTCAATTGGTATATATGTTGGATCAGGTGTTACGCCAAATAAGGTTAAAGACTTAAAAAATTATACATATAATAAATTCTTTAATCAACCTAATACACGCCGCAACGAAAATCCATTCCCTGTAAGCTATTGTCCCTGGTGTGGTTGTAGACTTGTGGCGCCTGATTTACATCATGGTTATGACCAGGGAAATGGCTCACTGATGTGTATAAATCAAAGATGCTCTTATCGTGAGCACTTGCCAATATATTATATTGATGAAAATATTTATGACTTAAAACCTACATTGCTGTTTGCTACAGTTGATAAATTTGCTCAATTAAACATGCCCGATGCACAACGTCTGCTAAATCCTGATAACGGAATTGATGCACCAGATTTGATAATTCAAGATGAGTTGCATCTTTTAGTAGGTGCTTTGGGGTCTATTGCAGGTTTATTTGAATCTGTTGTTGAAGCGTTAATATCAAGAAATGGCAGAAGACCGAAGATTATTGCTTCTACAGCAACTACTCGTAATACGAATAATTTGATTAAGAATTTGTATAATCGCAAAGTCGCTGTATTCCCTCCTCAGGGACTAAATTACAATGACAATTATTTTTCTCATATTGTTCCCGGTGCCACGCGTCGTCATATAGGAATGATGCCGTCAGGAAATTCAAGCTCAAACATGGCAGAAATACGTCTTACTGCTTTTCTTCTTTTATCAAGGATTAAGGTCTTTAAAAAAGAGATTGAAGACAGAGACCGTGACTGGACAAGTGATAAGGATGTTATAAATGTTTGTAATCAAGATGGCAAACTTCTCCAATTGCTCGATAATTATTGGACAACTGTATTATACTTTAACAGTCTTAAGGACCTCGGCCGTTCTCGCAGTCGTGTTTCGCAAGAAGTTTTTGAGAATTTCAGAGCTCATAAATATCTTTATCAGATACCGAAGTCTTTGTCTTTGTTAGAAAACAGATTTGACCAAAGGGTATTGGAGTTTACCAGTCGCATAGAATCGAACCGTATAAAAGGCTTCTTGACTGAGGCCGAATCTTGTGTCGGATTGAATGTTAATGATAACGGACATCTGAATGTGGCGTCAGGAAATGATTTAGTGTTTGCTTCCAATATGATATCTGTGGGCATTGACATATCCAGATGGAATCAGATGGTGATGGTTGGTCAGCCTCGTTCTACTTCTGAGTATGTGCAGTCGTCAAGCCGTGTTGCAAGAAATACTTATGGACTAGTAATAAATCTTCTTAACCCACTGCGCATTCGTGAACATTCTCTTTTTGAAAATTATAAGTCTTTCCATGCAACCTATTATAAATCAGTTGAGCCGCTCAGCATAACGCCGCTTACGTATTCAACTATAAAGCATGATATTTTGAATAACATGATAAAAATTTATAGAAATTATATATTACAAGCTCCTGGCTTAGGAGGAGTTGCTTTGGCTAATGCTATGATAATGGATGTTTTTGAAAATAGGTTTAATATGGATGATGAATTGAGGCAAAGCTTATCTAATATAGTTAAAGCTAATGTCGGTGCTAATTGTGCTACATCTTTAAGGGATATAGCAAATGATGCTTTTATCAATATACAACAAGTTAATTATTGAATATGAGAAAGTTAGAACAAATACAATTAAATAAATTGATTTCTGCTTATGGTGGTGTAGGCAGTATAATAGAAACCAATACAAATGGTTCTCTTATAATTTTACCATATGATCAATGGAGATGTTTTGTGAATGTCAACAAAAATCCTATGGAAATAATGGACAACCGTTTGCTTAGTTATGTTCGTACACATGGATATCCTAATGTTACTAGACTTGTGCCTATACCAGATAATGATTTAAGCAAATCTGTTTATTCTGCTACTAATGCAAACGTAGGAACAACTATTTCATCCAAGTATTTTCCTGAATGGTATTATTGTCCACATTGCAGACGTTTATATAAGTTATCAGAATGGGAATTCCATTGGAATGAAAAGTTTAAAAAAGATGCAAAAAAAAATGGATTCAGGAAAAATTCCCCATCTTGTTATTATTGTAGTTATAAGAAAAATAAAGGTAAAGACATAAGTCGTTATCCTTTACAGCAAATACGTTTTGTCATGGCATCTCTTTCTGGCGATATGGAGGATGTGCCTTTCGATAGATTATGGGATAATAATCCTAATGGCGGAGCATGGCAGGTTGGTAACATCATGAATGCAGCAGGAAATTTGCGCTATAGATCTCGGAGAGGAGATGGAGACGGACTTCAAAACTTATTTATCGAGAATGCAGATACTCATAGAAGGATATATCTTTCACAAATTGAACGAAATTATATAATAAATAACGATAATGCTTATAAAATGGTTGTTAGAGGAAGTCAAAGTTTGTATTTCCCTGAAATTGTACGTTCTCTCTATATACCAATGGAGGCTGGTGCTAACATCAATGCCCAAAATACGGATGAATTAGATTTACATGAATTTAGGTATCTGACAAATGATGGTAATTTTACAGAAAATATGATTGTGAAGGACGATCTTGTTGTAAGAAGAAGGCCGGAACTAACAATGCCATTTATTTCTCGAATAAGTGCTATAGAAAAGCTAAAAGAAACTTCGGTGCTGCTGTCATATACCCGTATGGGTAAATATGGTGAACCAAGGCAATGGTATAATGTAGGTCAACAAGCAGAAAGTCAAGGCGAAACGGCTATGTCAAAATGTCCTTTCAGCGATGGATTTCAGCCTACATATATGCCTGCAGTAGAATCTTATGGAGAAGGTGTTCTTTTTGAAGTAGCTCTTAATGATATACAGCAGGACGATTATGAGACTTTTGTACATACTTTTTGTCATATAGTCATGAAAGAAATGGAATTTCAATGTGGTTATCCACTGACATCGTTAAAAGAAAAAATATATATAGACAGTACTAATTCTAAAGGTGGCTTTTTGATATATACTATAGCCGGAAGCGAGGGCAGTTATGGCGGTTTGATATCACTTACACAAAACGGAAATATAATAGAACTGATAAATCGTGGGGCTGAGAGGGCACGTTATTGTCCTAACGATCCTATTTGCAGTTTAGAACATGTGGCGCATTGTTTTGCTTGCTTGGATCTTCCTGAAACTGCATGTATTAAATTTAACGCAAAATTAAACCGTAAGCTGTTTCTTGAGAGATGGTTTACCCCTCGTCCTAATGGACTAGTTTTATAATTGAAATTATATGAGGATGGCCATAAGTGTTTCAGCTTATGGCCGTCCTATATATAAGTTATGCCAAAATGGCATGCCATGAATTAAAAACTAAACTAAAATATATAAGCATTTATTGGTGCTTAAAGAATAAATTATATGCAAATATTTTATTGTTGATATACGGTTATTTGCATGAAAAACGAGAAAAATGATATGGGACAGATATTCCATATAATAAGTTGGAAAATGGTAAACATATTTTAATTTGGCTGAGAAATCTTAAAATGTTGTTAAATTTATTAAGCCTATTTTGGATAGTAAAAATAACTGCCGTATAATTTGCAATATGAAAACAAAACGAGTAAGATATGGCGGAACAATATTTACAAAATAAGCGAGAAAATGTTTCGATAGGATGCTATAGGAAACCAGATGACATTTTGACCTCAGGATATGCATTAAAGAATGAAAAAGCAGATAATTTCTAAGGGACGTTGTCTGTAGTAGCACAAAAATCAAGTATGAGAAACTATTGGCTTACTTTTTGCTGGTGATGAAAATGGTGCCAACAAAGATCCGACAATAAAAACTGAAACTTGAAACACCCCTATTTTGACATAAATATGTTTAACTTAAAAAGCATTGCCAATGAAACATAGACAAAAAACTACAAAGACAAAGGCTGCAACAGCAAAGGTGCTGACATTGCCTGACCTGTATGACATGTATGATGAATGTAATTTCAGATTCTTCGGTGGAACGTTGCCGTGTCCTCAGCTGGATTTTATGCATAAGAAAGATCCTGTAGGTTCTTTTACATGTGACTATTATAATGACGTAATTCTATCTGCCTGTATCATGATAAGCGACAGGTATAAATATACAGATGCTCAACTACGGACGCTAATGACCCACGAGATGATACATTATTTCTTATACTATAATAATGTAAACCCGACGTGGAGTCATGGTAAGGAATTCAGGACTATTGCAAAATACATGAATGTTGTTTATGGACTGAATATAGATAAGTATACTGATACCTCAAACATGGAAATGATTCAGAAAGAATCTTTCTTTTCCAGACTATTCTCAAAACGGAAAGCATGATGTTGTAATCATCTGGTTATGACAGAATGGCATACACAAAGAATAAACAAATTGATTATAAATTATTATTAACTATAAAAACAAAAAGTTATGAAAAATATTAAAGCGACATCGGAGAATCTGAGCGTGTATAACAACATGCTGGCTAAGGCTGATAAACTGACAGACGAGAAATTGAGAGACGAAGCACTGGCTGAAGCAGAAAAATACAAAAATGGTTTCGACTGGTCAGATGTTATCTTCTATGAGGATGGTAAGGCAGGAGTAAAAAATGTATTGGGAAAAATTCTTGTTCCAGCTAAGTTTGACAAAATAGCATTCACATATTGCTATTTCGTGAAAAACATGCCTTATATTGTTATTAATCATGGCAACTTCGGAATGGTAAAATCAGACGGCTCCGGAGAAATGCTTGCTCCATGCGAGTATCATGAGATTGCACCGTTGATATATTATGGCTGCTTTATTGTAATGGCTGACGACTATTGGGGCTTGATAAATTCCAATGGACGGATTGTGGCACCTGTTGAGCATGATGACATTCAGATACTTGAAGATCAGTTTGCTGTGTTTAGAAAAGATGATAAGAAAGGACTTTATGCCTTTGAGAATGATGTATATGTAAGTCCTGAATATGATGACATAAAGCATGACGACATAGATGAGCCGATTAAATTTATCCGTGACGGAAAGACATTCTATATAGACACGGAAGGTAATGTCTACGACGACGCAGAATACAGCGAACACTTATTGCTCGGTGTTCAGAGTGATCCCGTATAAAGATTAAATTAAGATATAACGTTTTCGCATACATCGGTGCGAAGGCGTTATATCTACATATCTTTTCTCGTCAAGATATGTTCTCGTGTCTTCTTCAGCAAAAACATACAGGTACTATTTACAAACAAAAAATATTGAGAAAATGAGACATACATACAATTCAGAAACCGAATTAGCATCAAAGAGCAAGGGTAAGGCAACCCGCTTGAAGCCGATACCAAAGAAAGATATGACAATGATGAATTGTCTTGAAAGAATATTGGAGATTGTTGCAGGTGAGTCGTTAAGTGCGGCGTCAATAAAGAGAGCACAAAGGTATATTCAATATGTTGCCGAACGTCAGAAACTAAACAGTATGCAGACTGTGCTAATGGCTCTTTATATTAACTTCAGCAATGATCCGTGCATAACTCTTGCCGATATCGCAAGTGAACTTAAATGTAAAAATCTGAAGATATTGTGCTATCAGAAGGAGATTGACGAACTGGAGAAAAAACGTATCTTGCGTAAATCCGGCGCACATGGCCCGTTTGACGGTTATAAGATAAACGACGGCGTGATGGACGCTTTGGTGGCAAATGAGCCGTATGTATGTAAACCGCGTAAGGCTTCTGATTTGTATGAACTGTTTTCGTTTGTATATAATTTGCTCAGTTTACGCAAGATGGAAGAAATTGACACGGAAGAACTTGTTGTTGAAATAAACGAGTTGTATGATGAAAATAAAGAAATATGTTTTGTCGATGGGCTCCGTAAGCTAATCTTGGAGGATGAATCTGTCCTCTTATTGTCACAGATGGGAAGATGTCTTATGAACAGCAACATAAAAAATGTTGCGCTGGATAATTTTATTTATTTGTTTGACGAGGAGTCTGTACGCGCCCGTCAGTTAAGGGCATTGCAGAACGGAAGTCATGAACTGATGAAGCTTGGACTGATAGATTTCTCAATGAGCAATGGCTTTAAAGACCGCGGAACGTTCATGCTTACTGACAAGGCACGTAAAATTCTTCTTGACAACGTAAAGATTGCATGTTATGACGAGGTGAATGACGAACATACGGACATATTGAAGCCTGACGCGATTAATGAAAAGCAGATGATATTCGATAATACCGTCTCTGAGCAATATGACAGACTGTGCGGACTGCTTAGTGATAAGAATCTGAATACTGTTCGCCAAAGGCTTGAGGAGAAGAATATGAGCAGAGGATTTTCTATACTTTTCTATGGTGCGCCGGGAACCGGAAAGACTGAAGCTGTTAAGCAGATAGCCAGATGTACCGGGAGAGAGATTATGCAGATTAATATCTCACGGATGCGCTCTATGTGGGTTGGGCAAAGTGAAAAAAACATAAAGGCTGTTTTTGACAATTACAAAGAGATGTGCAAGCGTTCTGAGCGTATTCCGATTTTGCTTTTCAACGAAGCAGATGCCATTATCAGTTCTCGAATTGACAATGCAAAAAACTCTGTTGACAAAATGGAAAATTCTATTCAGAACATTATACTTCAGGAAATGGAGAATTTCGACGGCATACTCATTGCTACTACTAACCTTGTTACAAATTTCGACAAGGCTTTTGAACGCCGTTTCTTGTATAAAATAGAGTTTACAAAGCCAACAGAAAAGGCCAGAAAGAAATTATGGCAGACTATAATGACAACTATTGATGACAGTTCTGCTGCGTTTCTTGCAGGTAAGTATCAGTTCTCTGGTGGTCAGATTGAAAATGTGGCGCGTAAAGCTGTAGTCGATTCTATCCTGTATGGCGAAGATAATGTCAATCTTGCTAAGATTGAGGAATATTGTAAAAACGAAGTTATAGGAAAATCAAATAAGGTAAGAATAGGATTTTAGCTTTTTGCTTCGTGTCATAACCGGTTGGTAAGCAACAATGTTTTTTGTTCTTTATTTATATGTTGCTTCTGCCGGTTATTATTGTGTTTCCTCATGGCGTATTGTGGTGCGTCATGAGGACAACATATGAAAGTTCTGGGATTTAAAATATCCAACATTCAGATAGACAGTTTTTATATTTTCTGAAAAATTTATATATTTGCTTCTAATTAATATTTATGAATTGAAATTGGCTGGAAAAAAATAATATGCAAAACACAGATATTATGTATCATGGCTCACATAACTATTTTACTGAGTTTGACTTGAAGCATGTCCTGGAGGGAAGCGGAAAGATTAAGTTCGGTTATGGTGTGTATGTCACTTCAAAATATAGTTCTGCTGCCCATTATTCAGGTCAAAAAGCACAGTCAGAAGGTGAAAACTTTGTCTATACCGTGGCAGTGCCTTCATTGACGGATGATAATTACATAATGTTTAAGCAGCCTGTTAATGCTAAGATTGTTATGCGTACAGAAAATGTGCTTGGTGAGAAAATTCCTGACAAGGTTAAGGCTGACGGGAAATTATTCCGTAAATATCTGGCAAACACACTTACTGGGAATGATGACTTTATCGGAGAGAAAGCCGCTGCCGAGTTTTTGGATAACAAAATCGGTGTCGACTGTATTGTGTGGCCATATTCGTGGCGAAATCCTTCTCTTGGTACAAATCGTGCGATTTTTAATGTCAACAAAATAGAGATAATAAGGATTGACCGGGTTTGTCTGGATGCAAGTAAACATCTTATACAAGACACTGTCGTCCCGGTTTTTCAATTAAACAACGAAGTATAGCAGATATGAGTTTTTATAGCATAGCGCCATTCATAGAAAAATACTATCCACAGTATTATTCTATCAAAGATTATCCGAAAGAGCAATGTGTAACCATACATAAAGTTAAAGAAGAGTGGGGCATATTAAGTAACTTCGGACGGACTCCAATAGTAGTTAACGATGTTGAGTTTAAATATGCCGAGCAGCTCTTCCAGATGATGAAGTTTAAGGATAAGGATGTTTTGTTGGATATATATGGTGCCGGCAATCCGAAGATGAAAGCAAAGAAATGGGAGAGAGCTTACAGGCGCAGCGATTGGGGACAGATGATTGTTGACGCAATAAAGTTCTGTCTTCAATGTAAGTATGATCAAAATGCAGATTTCAGGGAAAAACTTAAAGATACCGGCAACAGATATATAGTTGAGGATCAGACAACGTTCCGTAAAAAGTATGCAGATACTTGGGGCGTAAAATTGGTTGATGACAAATATGTCGGTCCAAATCTTCAGGGACGTCTGCTTATGGAATTAAGGGACAATGGTAAGTTGACTTATCTTTTGCCTGATGACGCATTGGATTTTGTCAATTTGCTGAAATAAATTATGCGGATATTTTTATATTAAGCTGCTTTTTAGGTGGCTGTGTTAGACATAATAATAAGCCCCGAAGCGTCATTGGTTTTACATTCTTGTGTGCGTAAATAATGATGTTTCGGGGCCTATCGTTTTTTGCCTGATTTGTGTCACTTAGGAGTATTATTCGTCCTCATCCTCCTCAACAGCCCGTGCTTCCTTAAATTTCTCTTTCATAGTCGGGTTGTTGTATGTAAGCTTCTTTATCGTCAGGCCGTCTGCCTTGTCGTTGGCAAGGCGGAGGTTGCGCTCGGAGCCTACAAGGGCCTCTTTTATCTTTTGCAGGTGAGTTATCGACTTGTCTATCTCGTCGATAGCCGTCTTGAACTTCTCGCTCGCAAGGCGGTAGTTGTTGGCAAACTTCTCCTTGAAGTCGTTGAGGCGGCTCTCAAAGTTGGTTACGTCTACCGACTGGCTGCGCGCAATGGCCAGTTGGCGCTGATACTCTATGCTCTTTTTTGATGTCTGTACAAGCAGCGTTATCAGCGGGAGGAAGAACTGCGGACGGATGACGTACATCTTCGGATAGCGGTGCGACATGTCTACGATGCCCGTGTTGTAAAGCTCACTTTCAGGTTCGAGCAGTGACACAAGTACGGCAAACTCGCATTTCTTGGCTCTGCGGTCTTCGTCGAGTTTCTTCAAGAAGTCTTCGTTCTTGTGCTTCGTCGCAGTCTGATCCATTTCGTTTTTCATCTCAAACATAATGGAGATATATTCAAAGCCGTCTTCATAGTCGCGGAAGATGAAGTCGCCCTTGCTGCCGCCCGATGCGTCGTTGTCTTTCTCAAAGTAGGCATTGGGGAAGAGCGGGCGCATGCGGTTGAACTCTGTGCTGCAGTGTATTTCGAGCGTCTCGCCGACCATCTTTGTCGACATCCTTGTCTTCAGGTCTTTATAGTAGTCAACCTCTTCCTGCTTCTTTTTCAGCTGTATCTCGTAAGTTTCCTTTATGTTGTTCTCACGCAGTGCGGCCTCATTCTTCTGCTGGCTCACCATGCCCGTAAGCTCAACAATCTTGTTTTCTTTCTCCTTCAGAGCGTCCTGCGCCTTGCGTTGTTCCTCAAGCACGGCTATCTGACAGGCATCCTTACTCTGCGAAATGGTGGATTTCAGTTCCGAAATCTCCTTGTCCTTCTTTGCCAACTCCCCGGCCAGCTCGAGCGCATTAGTCTGTACCATGCTCTCAATCTTAGCCTTCAGTTCGGATATCTCCTGGTCTTTCTTGTTCATCTCCTCGGCCAGTTCGAGCGCCTTGGCCTGTGCCGTGCTCTCAATCTTAGCCTTCAGTTCGGATATCTCCTGGTCTTTCTTGTTCATTTCTCCGGCCAGTTCGAGCGCCTTAGCCTGCGCCGTGCTTTCAATCTTGGCTTTCAGTTCGGATATCTCCTGGTCTTTCTTGTTCATTTCCCCGGCCAGTTCGAGTGCCTTAGCTTGCGCCGTGCTCTCAATCTTAGCTTTCAGTTCTGATATTTCCTGGTCTTTCTTGCTCATCTCTTCAGCCAGTTCAAACGCCTTCGTCTGCGCCATGCTGTCTATCTGCGCCTTCAGCCGTTCTATCTCAGTATTCTTTTCTCCTATTTCAAGGTCCTTTGCCGACAGTTGCTGTCCGAACGTCTGTTCCGACTTCATCACGTCGGCCTTCAGTTCTGCCGCATATTGTTTCCTCACCTCTTCAAGTCTGCGGTTGAGTTCGTCGTTAAACTCGGCGTTCTTAACCTGACTGACGATAGAAGCATAGTCGGCCTCGTCTACCTGAAACACGCTCTGACATTTAGGACATCTTATTTCTTTCATATCATCGAGTTTTTGTTATTTCTTACACATTTATAATCTTTATCAAATCTGCCAGTTGTACAAAGTAATCATTTGACCAAATATCCAGTTCTTTCGGATTTCTGACAAAAGGCAGGACGTCATTTTTAACCTGATTTATATTGGCAGTTGATAATTTTTCTTTCAGCAACGCGATAAATGTATCCATGTCAATTCCCTCATTATTAAACTGCTTTACGCGTTCTGCCAGATGCTTGAAGTCAAGTGGTACATTATGGCGTACATACCATTCAAAATCATACCAGTCGCGTCCCTTTACTCGATTTTTCCAGGCACGGTACACCAGTGCATGCATTTTGCCTGCAAACAGGTCGGGCAAAACAAAGCAGCGTGTCATAAATGAATGTGGCTGCAACAGCAACTTTTGCTCAGTTTCAAATTTCAGCGGTGGCTGTGTGTCAACCTCAATTTTTATTTTTATCGATTTGTCTGTACGGAAAGATATGTCGTAAACATCAGTGTTGTCTTTTAGAAATGCCGATTCAACCTTTCCGAAACTCTTTTTGTCTTTCTTCTTTATTTCCACGTTTCTTCCCACAACGGCAAATTCATCGATGATGGGCTGAAAATATTTCTTGAAATCAAATTCGTCGTCAGGTGCCAAAAGAGAGAAGGCCATGTCTTCGCTAAAGCGTTGAAGACCATGGAAAATACGAAGACATGTACCGCCATAGAACGCAGCCACGTTGAAGAAACCTCCGTTATAAAGACCGGCAAGTATTATTTGCTGGTTAACCTCAAATATGGCATTGCGTTTCTTCTGTTCGGTAGAAAGGTCGTATGCCGAAAGCATACTGTCGTAAATGTCATTTGTCATTGTTTAGCAGTTTTATTAAGGTTCTTATTGATTCCGACTTTTTGCCAGTCTTGGCATATTCTTCAAAGATGTTTACGTTCATCATTAAGAAGTCGTCCATCTCCATGCGTATGTCTTCTTCAAGATACGTTTCAGCATCTTTTATGGATCTTAGATTTACGCTTGGCGAGTTGGCAATCAAGTCGCATAGTGCTTTTTCCGGTGTAGCCATCACGAACGCATATCCGTCCTTTTCAATGCTCGACAGTCCTATTGAAAATGATTTTCTTGGGATGTATGTATATTCAAACCTTCCAAATGCAGTGTCAAAGCAACGTGAATGTTTTAGCGTCATTGACTGCATAGTGTAAACCATTTCAGGTATGAGGCCATAGTAACGCAATGCAGAAGACATAGATACATATGACGGGGTGTAAAGATGATTGGCGATAAGCTCGGTAGACAGAGGCCTGTCTGATATCTCAGGATTACATATGTACAGTCCTCTCTTAAGGCGGATAATATCTCCGCTTTTCTCAAGTTGTCTTATTTTTTGGCTTCCTCCTTTTAATTGTGGGTATAGTGATTCAATTATTGAGGACGTTACCGGTATGTTGCCGAGTTTTGCTAAAACATTATTCATGATGTACGGATAAAGTTTACTCAAACAAGATGTCTGGTAACCATGCTTATTTAGATTAGCATGGATATTGAGAACATTGTTTGTTTTTGCAAATATAGTAAAATTTTGAACAGTAATATATATAAAACATACTTAACTGTTCAAAATTTTACAACTTTTATGCCGTCTTAGTGTTTTAGCCTTCTATTTGCTCTTCATTCCGAGGAGCTGGCGAAAGGTGAAGTTTGGGGGTGTCTGTCTTCCGTCATTTCTCCTTTTCTTTTTTATCTTCCAGACAGTCAGCGTCATCTTCTTCATTTTTGTCGTCCTCTTCCGCTTTGTTCGGAATAACGGAGCCCTTCGGGTCGTTGGTCTTCTCGGTGTTCATCCATTGGCGTATGGCTGCCATTCTGGGCAGCAGGCGGATTACGGGCAGGCGGTAGTGGTGAATAATGATGAGCATCATCATTAGTATGCCTATGACCGTCATGTAGCCGTAGCACTCCTTTATGGATATCATCACGGCCTGCTTGGATATCACAGCCATCGTGTCGCTCCACGACGGCAGGTCGAACGGCATCACCGTGCCGTCCATGTTGTCGGACGCGTTGAGGCTGTTCTTTGATATCGACCAGTTGTATAGGCGCTGCACCGTGGCCGAACCTAAGGCTGTTCCTATGCCACAGCGTATATAGCCTATGGAGTTGAGGCCGAAGAAGAAGTGAGAGAAGGGGAGCGACTGCGACAGATATACGTTAGACGCCGAGCCTATCATCACCTCAGACACGCCAAAGGCAAACAGCGGGATGAAGAAAGCCTCTCTGTTGGTGTCGCCGTCGATGAGAAAATACATCGACACTTCATAAAAGGTGAGCAGCATAAGCGCCACAATAAAGTATTTCTTGAATCCCCAGTGCCACTTTACGAATGTGGCAAAGGCCAGCAGCGAGCCTACCACAACGCCGTAGAGTATGGGCCAGTTGAGCGATATCGTGTTGAGCGAGTCGTATTTCAGCACAGATGACAGATATATCGACTGCAACAGCTTGGGCGCAGCCTGAAGAATGCCAACGCCGAGCAGAAGCAGCATGAGGTGCTGCACTGACCTGAACTTGAATATAGACAGTGGCAGATACGGCTTTTCGTGAAACTTCGACCGGCACAGGGCTGCGGCAAAAAACGCCAGCGTTATGCCCGTGGCCTGCCATATAGTGCTGCTCGTCCACCAGTCGTAATGCTCGCCATAGGTGAACATCCACATGCCTGATATCAGGAACGCGCTCCAGAGGAACAGACCTATGAAGTCGACACCCTTTAGCGACAGGAATGGACCCGAACGATGGTCGGGCTTCATCATGAAATATACTATGCCGCAATGAATCATCATCAGCGCTATGACAAACAGGTTCATCAGTCGCCAGTTGCCGTAGTATGTAAGATATGCCGTCGTTATGCCTGAAAGATATGTTCCGCCGCACACCATGATGTAGACAACAGGGAAGAACACGGCATAGTTGCGCGACGGCGTTACGCATAGACGGAACACGCTCGTGCAGCCAAACATGCCCAGCATCTTGTAGAAACCCGCAATGAAGGCCAGTCCCCATATCATCCACGGCTCGGTTACCGACATGGTAAGCGCGTTGCATATTATTATTCCGATGGCAGAAACGAAAAACAGCTGCCGCGTGTACATATAGAATTTTAGCCTGTACATTACCGGGAAGCACACCGTTATGCCACCCAGGGTGCAGTAGCCTGCCATCTGTATGTCCTCGTTGAGCAGCGCTATCTCGCTTACAATCTGGTTTGAGTACGACGTGTTGATGCTTCCCACATACTGATACAGAAAGCCGAACGCCATATACAGCCAGAAACGCAGCCGTGGCGGCACCCAGTCTTTATACATCAGGAGCTGCCGCGTGCGTATCACGGTGTTTGTCGTATGATATAGCTTGGCCATTATCAGTCGATCATTTCACATTCAACGTTCAGGCCGGCACGCAGCCGCCTTATGTTCTCCTTGCTGTTCTCCTTCGTGAAGCGTATCTTCACCGGCAGCCTCTGTTCCACCTTCACAAAGTTGCCCGTGGCGTTGTCCTGCGGCACTATGGAATATTGTGCCCCCGTGGCATTCGACATGGCCTCAATCACGCCCACATATTCAATGCCCGGTATGGCGTCTACGGTTATCCTCACGCGGTCGCCTGGCTTCATCTTTGCCGTCTGTGTCTCCTTATAGTTGGCCACAACCCACACGTCGTTTTCGTCAACCACCGACATCAGCGTCTGTCCTGGCTGCACGAGCTGTCCCTCCTGCAGCGTTATCTTCGATGTATATCCGTCTGCAGGTGCCGTTATCACGGTGTACGACACGTCCAGTGCGGCATAGTCCTTGCGCGCCTTGGCCAGTTTTATGCTTGCGTCCTGTTGTCCCAGTTTCTTTGTCTGTTCGTTCTTGGTCAACGACGTTGAGCGTTTCTGTCTGCACAGCATGTCATATTCGGCCTTTGTGCTTTCATATCTTGTCTTCACGTCGTCATACTGTTTCTGCGTCACGGCCTTGTTTTTCAGCAGCACCGAGTAGCGTTGCAGGTCGCGTTCGGCGTTCTCCAGTTCGGCCTTTGTGCCCAGTATCGACGCCTCGTTCACGCCTATGTTGCTTTCCGTGGTGCTTATCGCCGAGCTCATCACCGTCTTGCCCGACACGGCGTTCTGCAGTTCGGCTTCGGCCTCGGCCAGCTTCAGCCTGTATTCTCTGTCTTCGAGTATCACCAGCGTGTCGCCTTTATGCACGAAGGAATATTCCTCAACGCACACTTTCTTGATGTAGCCCTGCACGCGTGCGTTCACCGGCACGATGTGTCGGCGCACCTGAGCGTTGTCAGTGAAGGTTGAAACGTTGAATTTTATAAACTGTACACATATCCACCATATACCTATTGCCAGCACAGCCAGAACCACGATGTTCTGGATCATTCGTCTTGTCTTGCGGTTCATGTTTAAAAGTTTCCTGAAATATATTTTAGTTGATAATAATAGTACACCACATTCACGCGTGCGTTGACCAGTCTTACCTCGGCGTCGAGCTTTGACGTCGATGCGTCGAGCATGTCGGTCAGCAGCGACAGGTCGGCCGAATAGCGCTGCTCCACAATCCTGTAGTTCTCGTTGGCCAGTTCCACGTTCTTTTTCTGCGTCTCCACCTGACGGCATGCCTCGGTGTAGTATTTGTACATCTGGTCCACCTTTCGGTCTATCGTTTCCTTTTCGGCCTGGCGGTTGTCCACCAGCTTTGCCGTCTGCATCCTTGCGGCGTTGAGCGAGGTGTTGTCTTTGTAGAAGGCCGACAGGTTCATCGACAGCTTCACGCCCACCCACCATGTGTTAATGTTGTTGTTCTTCACGGGAGCGCAGTTGGTTATCGGCCCTTCGAGGCTGTTGCCTGCTGTCAGTCCAATCATTGGCATCATGCGGCTGCGCACAATCTTCTCTTCGGTCTTAGCCTGCGAGTAGGCCAGGTCGAGCCGTTTCAGCTTGGGCGACATCTCGGCCTCCTGTCTCCAGTGGCTTGCTCCAAGGTCGGGCAGATTCATCTCGTCCGTGCCGAGCCATGGCTCTATCATCGTGCCTTCGTCAAGTCCGAGATACACCAGCAGACTGTAGTTAAGATGCTCCACGGCGTTGGCCACGGTGCTTCTGTCGTAAGTAAGGTTCGACAGGGTCAGTTCGTAGCGCGTAACGTCGTTTGCCAGTGCCAGCCCTTGTTCAGAGCGCACCTTCATCTCCTCAATCAGTTGTTTTGTCAGCTTGATGTTCTCGTCGTACACACTCAGCAGGTTGCGGTTTTTCAGAAGACTGAGATAGCAGTCGAGCACCTCCATTTTAATGTTATCCGTAACAATCTTCAGGTCGGTAGATGCCATCTGTGTCTGATATCTCGTCTTCTGTATTCCTGCCGTTATCTCACCTCCGGAGTAGAGAGGCTGATAGAGCGAAAGAGAAAGCAAGTTGCCCAAATGGGGCATTGCCGAACGTGTAGGGTTCGAAAAGTCACGCTCCAGAATTGTTGCATCCCCCAGATAGTTTACTCCTGCTTCCAGATCGATGTCGGGCAGTCGCTTTGCCCTTGCGTACTTTTCTAGTTGTCTGGAAATGTTCACATCCTTTTGTGCCGCTTTAACTTCTACATTCGATTGTTCCACTCTTCTAAACAATTCGTCAATTGTCATCCTCAACGGTTTCTGAGCGGACACCCGGCACGCCACAACACTGCTGCCGGCAAATAATAACAACACGGCTAATTTCCGTAATCTCATACTTTATGTCGCTTTTTTGGTGTGCAAAATTACGGATTTAACTTTGATTAAGACTATTCTATATCAGCCCTAAATTTGTCATATACGAAACAAATAGCCTCATTTTGTCCATTTTTCAGGTTCTTTCTGTGTTATTTCTTTTACCATAAGCCCCAATGCCATGTTAATGATGATGTCTTAATAATTCTGTTATTTGTTAATTATTTTTGCAATTGTCTTGTTGGGTATATTGTTATTTGGAGTTTAAGGAGTTAGAGGAGTTATCGCTCACTAAGGTGAGCTGGGAGCATATTTAAGTGAAGAACGAAGAGTGAAGAGTGAAAAATCCAAATGCTAACGTAGTGCT
>ERZ779809.39-NODE-39-length-53962-cov-4.02419_pt1 | contig 53962 bp, 35 predicted proteins | sample MGYA00511096_ERZ779809 | MGnify/ENA primary metagenome ERZ779809 (study PRJEB29588, sample SAMEA2157192) | human gut metagenome | biome: human gut; feature: human-associated habitat; material: faeces | place: Denmark | collected 2008/2010 ...
ACTGTATTTCAATAATTTCAAAGACCGATTAGCCAACTTTTATTGGACAGTAGTGAATTAGTTTATCAAATGAAAAGAAAAATTTTCAGTTCTTTGCTTCTTGTAGCGTTCCTATGCGCTTCAATGAGCATGTTCGTTTCTTGTAAAGACTATGAGGATGACATCAATGCGAACAAAGATGACATCACTGCTTTACAGAATCAGTTGGCTGACTTGCAGACTACACTGTCAAACGAGTTGAGCAGTGTAAGAAGCGAGTTTAATACTCAAATCTCTGATGCCAAGGCTCAGCTCCAGGCTGCCATCGATCAGAAAGCTGATCAGGCTACTGTAACTGCACTCGAGGCAAGAGTTGCTACTCTGGAAGGTGACCTCGCTGCTAAGGAGGCTGCTTTGAACGCAAAAATTGATGCTGTAAACGAAGCTGTTACTGGTCTTGACGGAAGACTTGAGAGCGTTGAGGAAGCTTTGGCTACAATCACAGCCATGACAGGTGACTTCGAGGAACTTCAGAAGACAGTTAATGACTTGAAGGGTAGAGTTGAGGCTCTTGAAAGCCTTGACATCGCTACTATCGCAAGAGAGGCTGTTGCAAAGGATCTCGAAACTCAGCAGAAGGCTCTTGAGGATTTCAAACAGCAGATTGCTGACGCTGACTATCAGAAGCAGATTGACAATCTGAAGGAGCAGATTGAGGCTCTGCCTACAGCTGACGACCTGAAGGATCTTGCCGACAAGCTTGAGGCTTATGACATTGAGAACATCGAAAAGAGAGTTTCTGCAGCAGAGGAGGCTATCGCTGAACTTCAGAATTCTTTGTCTGACTATGCTACTGTAACAAGCGTTGATGAGCTTGAGAAGGCTCTTCAGAAGCAAATTGACGACCTGAACAACCTTATCAGCGGTGAGGGTGGTCTTAACGACAACATCAATACTCTTACTGTTTTTGTTGAGAAACTGCTGAACAGCATTTCTCTCGTTCCTGATCTCTATGTTGGCGGTATCGAGGCTATCGAGTTCCGTATATTGAACTATACTCCTGTTGTTCCTGGAACAAGTGGTGAGGTTTCTGTTCTTGGCGCTCCTGTTGTTAATGTTGACAATGGTCAGACTACAGCTACTTACAGACTTAACCCAAGCTCTGTTAAGGAAGAGAATATTGATGCAGAGAATATCGACTTCGTTGCTGCTACAGCTGAGGTAAGAGCAGTGCTCGATAACTCTCCGGTTGCTTTCAACGGTATCGAAAGCTTCAAGAACGGTCTTATGACTGTTAAACTGAAGAAGACTACAACAGAATCTCTTGATCTTGGCAACAACAAGACTTACATCGTAGCTCTGAAGGTTCCTCGTTTCAACAAGGATAATACTACAACAGACATCTATTCTGAGAACTCTCGTCTTGTACAGACTACTTTCAGACCGAGAATAGCTAAGCTTGCTTGGAACGCTTCTGACGCTCAGCATCACTATGCTGACAGCGCAAGCATCTGGAACTCTAAGGTTGACAACAAAGAACTTGTTACTACAGAGGTTTACTACAATGAGACAAAGAATCTTGCTGAGCTCGTAACAGGTTGCTACCTGAACGGAGCTGACAAACACACTCAGATTACAAGTGATGAATTGAAGAAGTATGGCATTGCTTTCCGTTTTGCTATTCCTTCAAAAACTTACAACACAGCTGCTCCTAACGGAACAGACCAGCAGAAATTTGCTACAGTAACTCCAGAGGGTGTTATTTCTTCAAAACTTCCTGACGGCGTAACTAACAACATGGCTTGCGTAGGTAAAGAGCCTATCGTTCGTATCATGCTTTGCGATACAGTAAACAATAAGCTTCTTGACGAGCGCTATATGAAGATTAAGTGGTCTCAGAAGATGCTTGAGGACGTAACTCTTGATGACAAGGTTGACGAGAAGACACTTAGCTGCGATGCAATGACAGCAGAACTTACATGGGATTGGCTGATCACTAAGGTTTATGCAAAGGTACAGGCTGAAGGTCTTGATCAGGCTACATTTGAGAAAGTTTATTCTTTCAATGATATAACAATTGATCCGGCTAACTCAACAAATGGCGATTTAGTATTCAAGAACACTACTAACGAGAATGGTGATGCTCTTGCTGCTACATGGACAATTGATGCTGACGACGTTAAGACTATAGATCAGAAGAAGGGTTATGTAACACTTGAGAAGGTTATAACATTCAAATCTTCTATGCCTGCTCAGTATCCTGACCTGAAGATGACTTGGAAGTTCACTGTTAAACTGCCTGAACTGCCTGCTATCGCTGGTTACTTCGATACATACTGGTTCGAGAAGTATAACACTTATGATGTGCTGCCTGTTCAGTATGGTACACCTGCACAGACAGAGGCACAGGTAGTATACCGCAACAACCTCACAAGTGCATTCGGTTATACATCTGAGTGGGGTAAAGGAAACAACTTCTTCATCAAGAACATGACAGAATGTGGTCTTTGGGATCTTCAGTTCTCTGCTGACCAGACTATCGCCGGTTACACAGTTAATGGTAATGACCTTGATGAGGCTGGTATCGATCAGGTTAACTTTAACGGTTATCTCTTGAAGAATGGTGTTCAGAATTCAGCTCGCCTGACATGGACTGGCCGTGACAAGTCTTGGGGTACTTCATTTGATACAGAGGCAACTCCTTACCTGTTCGTTCCGAGAAACAGAGAGGATGCTTGGAACCTGATCAACCCGCTTGCACAGGCTGACGAAAAGGGTATTCCTGCTAGAACTCACGACAAGAAGATCAGCATCAGCGTATGGGCTAAGATTAATGGATACAACAAGGTTCTCGTTAAGAAGTATGATGTATGCCTCATAGCTCCGATCCGTGTAGACGCAGTATCTAAGGGCGGTTTCGAGGAAGGTCTCGTAAGCGGTTCTACAGTTGACGCTGGCAAGCTTGTTTCAATAACAGACTTCCGCGGATACGCAGTAGCTCAGACTGCTATCGGCAATCCTACTGAGTTTGAGAAGTATGCCGTACAGCTCTGGAAATACTATGACGTTAAGTCTATATTCTTCGATCTGAGCAAGGCGAAGTACACACTGGCTGTTAACGGTGGTAGCGTTGTTGCAAACAACGACCTGTCTTATGCTGATGCTATGACAGCTGCTAAACTCTCTGAGCTTACAAACAAAGCTGTTAACCTGTCACTGAGCCAGAGCGGCAACAACATCACCTTCAAGAACAATGGTGGTTCTAACGTAGAGGAAATGTTCTATGTTTACATCCCTGTAACAGTAGAATATGCATATGGTAAACTGACAGAGTATGTCAAGATACCTGTTTATCCTCGCGGTCAGGTGCCTGCATCTGTAAAAAGACGTTAAGGAGTGATGCTACAGATGACTTTGAATAAAAGGAATCTGAAAGGAAAATAAAACTTCAATCGGGAGCGCTCCTTGTAATTGAGGGGCGCTCCTTTTAAAAATAATAAAGTTTCTATGATTAAATCAGCTAAATATGTCGTAATGGCCTTGGCCCTGATTATTGTGGCTTCTTGTGGCGATAAGAAGAAAAAGGAGACTATCTTGCCGGCAGATCCACGTATGGACCAGCAGATGGTTCGTACAAGCAAGGACACCATGATGCTGCTCGACATGACAAAGAAGTTCTTGGAAACTTTGAAGAACAACGACATCGACGGAGCTATTAGCCAGCTGTATGAGGTTAAGGACAACAAGGTGATGCCTCTTTCGGAAGAACGCTCAAAGGAGATACGCAAGACTCTTACCACATTCCCGGTATTGTCTTACAAGATAGACGAACTTCTCCTCTATAGCGACAGCGACACCGAGGTGCGTTACACGATCGAGTTTTTTGAGAAACCTAAGGGCGACAACCGTCCTAACACGATAAAATGCTCGGTTAATCCGACACGTGTTGGCGGCAACTGGTATCTCACCATTGCCAAGGTGGCTCAAGAGAATAATTATAAGAACAATTGAAAAAATTAAAACCATTAGCTATGCGTTATTTAAGTTTATTATTGGCCGCAGGTTTCCTGTTTATGGGAAATCCCGTGTCAGCTCAGGAAAGCGAACCTGAGTACGAGTTCAACAGGCATTGGTTTGTAAGCGTTCACGGCGGTGCCCAGTATACATTGGGCGAGGCCTCTTTTGGCGACTTGCTTTCTCCTACGGTTCAGTTAGGTGCCGGATATCAGTTTACCCCGTGGTTTGCCACACGTCTTTCTGTAGGTGCTTGGCAGAGCAAGGGCGGCTGGAACGGATACATGCTGGACGGCAAGGCCGTAAACACTACGTATAAGTACAACTATGTAGCCCCCGGCATTGACTTTATGTTCAATCTGTCTAATGCCATCTGCGGTTACAACCCAATGCGTCTGTTCAGTGTTACAGCTTTCATCGGCGGCGGTGCAAACATCGGCTTTGGTAACGATGAGGCCAACGAACTGGCCAACGCAGGCTATGACATGCGCTACGTGTGGAGCGGCACAAAGGTTCGTCCCGTAGGCCGTGGCGGTCTGTCGTTCGACTTCCGCGTTAGCGACCGCGTAAGCCTCGGTATCGAGGGTAACGCAAATGTCCTCTCTGACAAGTACAACTCAAAGAAGGCAGGCAATGCCGACTGGTATTTCAACGCTCTTGCCAGCGTTACAATCCGTCTGGGCAAGACCTACAAGAAGAAGGCTGCCCCGGCTCCGGAGCCTGTAGAGCAGACTATTGTAGAGCCTGTTGTTGAAGAGAAGCCGGCAAGCGAACCCGTTGTAGAAGAAGTAAAGGACGAGGGCATGAAGCGCGACGTATTCTTCACGATAAACTCAAGCGTTATCCGTGAGTCAGAGCGTGAAAAGGTAGTGGAACTTTCTAAATATTTAAACAATCATAAAAATGCAATTGTCGAAATAACAGGCTACGCCGATGCCGGAACAGGCACTGCAGCTATAAACAGCCGCCTGTCTTCAGAGCGTGCGGAGGCTGTTAAGAAGATGCTTACAGAACAATGCGGTGTGTCTGCGTCGCAGATAAAGACCTCTTACAAAGGGTCTGAAGTCCAGCCGTTTGCTGACAACGACATGAACCGTGTATCAATTTGTATTATATCCAATTAGTCGATTGCAGGAGGGTGGAGACATTTGGGCTTGTGAAAGTCGTAGTCTCCTCCCGTTTTTTTAAAAAAAAGATCATTTACACTGTTGAAAATCAAGACACAAGCTAGACTGGACTTTTTTCTATTTCTTATTCTTACAAATTCTTTTTTCACAGATTTCTTATTTCCTGTTCCCTTTCTTTTATAGTTTTATTGATGCGCCTGAGTCTGGCATTATGCTGCTGCATGATGCTTTTGTTTTATCATGCGCAAGGTTGATCTTTAAGTTTTTGTATAAGTCTTACCGTCTGCTTTTCAGATGCCTGAAATGCCAGTGAAAAACATGGTCTGAATATTCTCGCTTAAAGAGAAAATCCTGTATGTTTGCTTACCGTTTTCTCATAAATGGCGGTGCTGACATGCTTCAGCACATCTGCCGGTGAGGATAAACAAAAAGCCTGCATCCGCATGGATACAGGCTTATGTATTTTCGAAGCTTTTATTAGTTCAAAGCATCAGTTAATTCTGCTCCGGCCTTGAATTTCGCAGCCTTCTTAGCAGCAATCTGTATCTTCTCCTTTGTAGAAGGATTGATACCCTCGCGAGCCGGGCGCTCGTTAACGCTGAATGTTCCAAAGCCAACAAGTGCAACTTTATCTCCTGCTACGAGAGCGTCTTTGATGGCTGCAACGGTTGCGTCGAGTGCTTTCTTTGAATCAGCTTTTGACAAACCTGAGCCAGCAGCTATTTTTTCAATAAGTTCTGTTTTGTTCATAATTAAAATTGTTATTAAAATATTAGAGTATAAAATTATCCCAACCTATTTTTATCGCAAATATAGCCTAATCATTTTATTTGTCAAACAAAAAATAAAAAAAAGTGAAGAATTTAATGAAAAAAAGTTGGTATATGCCCTGCTTTATGCTATATAACAGATATTTTTAGTATTTTTGCCGACGTTTATTATGCTAGAAAAATTATTTTGAGTATGTTCAGAATACCTGCTATTACAAAGAATTTGCTGATTATCAATGTGCTTATGTTCGCCGCCACATGGGTGTTCGGCCGTCAGGGCATTGACTTGAACAGCGTGTTTGGACTTCACTTCTTCCTCGCGCGCGATTTCCAGATATATCAGCTCTTCACTTATATGTTCATGCATGCCGGATTCACGCATCTGTTCTTCAACATGTTTGCCCTGTGGATGTTCGGCTGCGTGGTTGAGAATGTGTGGGGACCTAAGAAGTTTCTCTTCTATTATATGGTCTGCGGAGTCGGTGCCGGACTTATACAGCTGATAACACAGTTTGGCGAGTTCTACATGCTTGCCAGCGACCAGATACCGGGCTTTGGCTTCGGCGATATAATGGCAGTGGCGCATAACAGTTCGGCTATTCTCAATCTTTGGACAACAGTAGGCGCGTCTGGTGCCATTTACGGTGTGCTGCTTGCTTTCGGCATGCTGTTTCCTGAGGAGCGCCTGTTCATATTCCCGCTTCCGCTGCCGATAAAGGCCAAGTGGTTTGTGTGCATCTACATCGTTGTTGAGCTGTTGTCGGCTCTCGGCACGTCAAACAGCAGTGTGGCTCATTTCGCCCACCTCGGTGGTATGCTCTTCGGATGGCTGCTGATAAGATACTGGCGCAACAATCCGGGCGGAGGCACTTTCGGAAGGTCGAAGGGACAGCAGTTCTTCGACAACCTGAAGAGCAACTGGGAGCGCCGCTCTCACCGCAAGTCGGACAATGCCGGAGGATATGACAGGACAAGAAACGAATCAGACTGGGACTACAACGCCCGCAAGAAGGCTGAACAGGACGAGATAGACCGCATACTCGACAAGGTTAGACGAAGCGGATACGACAGCCTGAGCGAGGAGGAAAAACGTAAACTCTTTGACGGAGGAAAATAGCACATGACGGATGTGCTTCATTGTGAATGAAAAAAATTAAAGACCTTACTTTGCAGATAATAGCCGGGGCCAATGTGGCAACGGCTGTTACCATGTTTCTGGTAGGCCTGTCGGACCGCATCAATCCGACAGAGCATCCTATAATGGCCAATATCGGACTGATATTTCCAGGCTTTATATTTATCAATTTCTGCTTTCTAGTCTTTTTCGCGGTGTTCAGGCGGAGGTACATGCTTATTTCCCTGCTTGGTTTTGTTGTCAGCTATTCTTCCGTGCGTACTTACTGGCCGCTTAACATCAGCCGCGACGTGCCGCCTGGCTCGATAAAGGTGATGTCGTATAATGTGCATAATTTTGCCAGCGACAATGCCCCCAAAGGACACGACAATCCGATACTTGAATATATTGTGGCTGCCGATGCCGACATCGTGTGCCTGCAGGAAGCACGCATTGACGATGACATAAAAAACGCGATAAAGGGCGTATATGAATACATCGACTCTGTGAGGAGCAAGGACGGGGGCGAGTGTCTCGTCTTGATGAGCAAGTATCCGATAGTGGCGCGCGAGCGCATCGACTATGTATCTAAGGGCAACGTCAGTGCAGCCTTTAAGGTGAAAATGGACGGCGACACGGTTACTGTGGTGAATAATCACCTTGAGACCTCCGGACTGTCGCTTGCTGACCGTGCCGGCTTCAAGGACATGGTTAAGGGCAAGGCGGGCAGCGACACGGTGAGGGCTGAGTCGAAACGCCTGGCAGTAAAGCTGGGAGAGTCGGCCAAGATACGTGCGCCGCAGGCTGAGGCCGTGGCCGAATATGTGAGGAATAGCGGCGACAACGTGATTCTTTGCGGCGACTTTAACGACAACCCCATATCGTACACTCACCGCACTCTGGCGCGCGAGCTTACCGACTGTTATGTTGAGTCGGGCAACGGTCCGGGCATATCCTATCACCACAACGCCATCTTTGTGCGCATAGACAACATAATGTGCTCAAAGCTGTGGCAGCCCTATAAGTGCAAAGTTGACCGAAGTATCGGCTATTCAGACCATTACCCCATTTATTGTTGGCTCAAAAAGCGTGGAAAGGATAAAAATAACCGCTAAAATGAATAATAAGAGGCATTAAATTTTTCAAAGTTTAAAAAAATAATTATCTTTGTGCCCTATTAATATCAAACTCGAAAAAACATTAAAAATTAATAATAATCAAAATGCAAAACAAAGGAATTGTAATTGTTACAGCCGTCTTATTGACGCTTGCAAGCATTTTCTATTTGTCTTTCTCTGTCGCAACTAGCTATTACGACAGTCAGGCAGCAAAGATTAAAGACCCGATTGACCAGCAGAACTACAAGGATTCTGTTAAATATCTGGGTATTTATTCTTACCAGAAGTGCTTGGAGACGCAGATTGGTCTGGGTCTTGACCTTAAAGGCGGTATGAACGTAATCCTCGAGATTTCTGTTCCTGATGTTGTAGACGTGCTGGCTGACCACAAGACAGACGCTGCCTACGTTAAATCAATGGAGCAGGCTAAGAAGGAGGAAGAGACAAGTCAGAGTGATTTTATCTCTCTTTTCATTAAGTATTATCATCAGAATGCGCCCGGACATCGTCTGGCTGAAGTTTTTGCCACACAGCAGCTTAAGGGCAAGGTGAGCACACAAAGCTCTGACGCTGAGGTGGAGAAGGCTCTGCGCGAAGAGGTTCAGTCGGCTATCGACAACTCTTACAACGTAGTGCGCAACCGTATCGACAAGTTCGGCGTTGTTCAGCCCAATATCCAGAAACTTGAGGGACAGCAGGGCCGTATCATGGTAGAAATGCCTGGTATCCGCGAGCCTGAGCGTATCCGTAAACTTCTTCAGGGTAGCGCCAACCTCGAATTCTGGGAGACATTCAACAGCGAAGAGGTTACTCCGTATCTGGCTCAGATCAACCAGCGCCTTGCTGCCGGTTCGTCTGCTACAGCCGCTGACACAACTGCCGTAAGCGACAGCACAGCTGCCAAGGCTGAGCCCGCAAAGGCTGAGGCTAAGCCTAAGTTCCAGATAAAGAACGACGCAAAGAACGCTGCCAAGGCTACTGAAACTGATGCACAGCTCGCTCTCGCCAAGAAGCAGAATCCTCTGCTGGCTATGTTGCAGCTGGCTCCGCAGGGCTCACTGAGCGTTGTAGGATATGCTAACGTACGCGATACAGCAGCAATCAACAAGATTATCACATCTGAACTTGCCAAGCAGGTGCTCCCGTCTAACCTGAAACTTCTTTGGGGTGCTAAGCCTGCTGACGGACTTTCTGTAAAGAATGTGTTTGAGCTTTATGCAATAAAGGTTACACAGAGCAACGGACGTGCTCCGCTTGAAGGCGACGTGATAACAGATGCTACAGACCAGTTTAACAACGTTACAGGTGCTCCTGAGGTAAGCATGACCATGAACTCAGACGGTGCACGCCGTTGGGCAGCCCTTACAAAGGCTAATGTGGGTAAGGCTATTGCCATCGTGCTCGACGATGCTGTTTACAGCGCACCTCGCGTAAGCGGTGAAATTCCTGGCGGACAGTCGTCTATCAACGGTAACTTCACCATTGAGGATACAAAAGACTTGGCCAACACGCTTAAGTCAGGACGTATGCCTGCACCTGCACGCATCGTTCAGGAAGACGTCGTAGGACCTTCTCTCGGTGCTCAGTCAATCCAGCAGGGTCTTATCTCGTTCGTTGTAGCCTTCGTATTGCTGATGATCTACATGATCGTCATGTACGACCTGATTCCGGGTATGATGGCCAACTTGGCACTTATACTTAACCTCTTCTTTACGTTAGGTATTCTAACCTCCTTCCAGGCGGCGCTGACCATGCCGGGTATTGCCGGTATCGTGCTGTCATTGGGTATGGCCGTCGACGCTAACGTGCTTATCTATGAGCGTACCAAGGAAGAGCTACGCAAGGGCAAGCAGCTCAAGCAGGCTATCGAGGCCGGTTATGGCAACGCCTTCTCTGCTATCTTCGACTCTAACCTTACCTCAATCATAACAGGTGTCATCCTTTATGTCTTCGGTACAGGTCCTATCCGCGGATTCGCCACAACTCTTATAATCGGTATCTGCTGCTCATTCTTCACAGCCGTTTATCTTACACGTCTCGTTTATGAGCACAAGATGAAGAAAGACAAGTGGCTGAACCAGAACTTCACAACAAAGATATCTCGCAAGTTCCTGCAGGGCACAAACATCGGCTTTATGTCAATGTATCGTAAGACCTTCACAATAGCAGGTATTGCAGTTGTGCTGTTCGCTATCAGCTTCGCAGTTCGCGGTCTCAGCAAGAGCATCGACTTCACAGGTGGACGTAACTATGTAATCAAGCTTGAGAAGGCCGTAGAGCCTGAGCAGGTGAGTGCAGTGCTCCGTCCGGCATTCCCGAACAGTACAGTGAGCGCAATTGCATTGGGTACAGACCACAAAACCATCCGTATTTCAACTAACTATAAGATTGACTCTAACAATCCGGCAGTTGACAACGAGGTAGAGGACATCCTGTTCAAGTCGCTCTCAAGCGCAGGCATGGTGACACAGAAGAGCGTAGAGGTGTTCAAGAATCCTGATGTACGTGCAGGCGGCTCTATTATCAGTAGTGCCAAGGTGGGTCCGTCAGTTGCTAAGGATATCACTTACGGAGCTATCATAAGCGTCATATTCGCTCTTATAGCTATCTTCTTATACATCCTCATCCGTTTCCACAATGTAGCCTTCTCTGTTGGTTCAACAGTGGCTCTTGCCCTCGATACAGTTATCGTTATCGGATTCTATTCAGCATTGTGGGGCTTGGTTCCGTTCTCACTCGAAATCGACCAGACGTTCATCGGAGCTATCCTTACCGTTATCGGTTACTCAATCAACGATAAAGTGGTTGTATTCGACCGTATACGTGAGAACCTCGGACTGTATAAGAAACGTGATTACTGGACAATATTCAACGACTCTCTTAACGAGACATTGGCCAGAACTATCAACACCTCTTCAACAACATTGCTCGTATTGCTCTGTATATTCTTCTTCGGAGGTGAGAGCATCCGCAGTTTCTCGTTCGCAATGATTCTCGGTGTTGTATTCGGTACACTGTCTTCAATCTTCATTGCAGCTCCTATTGCTTACATCACTTTAGGTCGTAAGGCCAACAAGACATCAGAGGTTAAGGCTGCATAAGTGTTTTACTGAATAAGACGTTAAGTCATATATTCAATATAGATAGGGTGGATACGCATCAATGTGTATCCACCTTTTTTGTATATTCTTATGTATGGCTCTCCTGTGTTCTGTCACAGATTTTGGGCTGCTGTAAGAATATTTTTCATTAGTAACTCATTACACGTTGTAATTTGCTGTAATGCTCTGACAAGCAGAGAGTTAGAGCGTGATGAGTTGGGCTGTCAACTCGTCACGCAGATATCATGGAGAGAATCATATATTTGAAGTCAACCAAATTTAGGTAAGGACAGCAAGATAATGATTTACTTGTTGCGTGATGAGTTTAATACTTAACTTGTCACATTACATATCTCTGAAACACAATATGTTATGTTCGGATGTGACGAGTGATGAGTTTTTTGTAAAATTATGCTGAGATGATTATAATGCTTTTTGTTAATTGTTTAGCTGGCATACCATTGTTATTCATAAATGTCTTGATTAGGTAATATTCAAATATGGTTAATGACGGATATTGGATGAGTGGTATTATTTTATGTATAAAACTTAGAATTTTTAAATTTTAATGTATTGTTCCATGTTCTGCAAAATATACCTAAATGTATCATGAAAGATATGCTTTTGTATGCTGAAATGTGGCCTTTTGATTCATGACATGGCTCCTTTTGCGGATGTGTATTCTCCTTTCTTAAGCAATCGTGATTTGTATAAAATATAATATTTTCTGTAAATTAACGATTTCTTGCCTTGGTGTCTACCTGAAAATATATATAGTTTATTTTACCGTTCTGTAAGCTTGGTAGCCATTTTTATTATATGTATTTTTTAATATAATGTATCTGTCTATAACATATTTTTACGAGTGTTTATTTTGTTATTTATGTGAAATTACTATTAAATCGTATAATATCGACTTGAAAAAGTTATTATTCGTATTAAAAATAACGAAATATATCTATAATAATTATATTAATGTATATTAATTCGAATTTTATTACATAATCTTTTGCTGATATTAAAAAATATTACTATATTTGCACTGTAAGATGTTAAAATATAAGATAAAGGTAAATCTAAACTCAAATTGATAAGATAATACGTCATTTGTCGCAAAAACAATAACATTATAACATTAAATTAGTGCTTATGAAGAAGTTAATACTTTTAACATTTCTGCAATTTTGTTTATGCAGTTTGTTTGCGCAGACTGATGTCTCTACGGCATTAGATTTGCAGGTTGGAACAAACAGTTATGATCTGACAGGTCAGTCGGGCTATGTTACTTTGTATTATAAGTATACAGCACCGGCTGAGTCAGGACAATTGCTGACTTTTACAACCGTCAAAGGTGAAGGGTTAAGTTATGTGATGTCTGAAGACGGTACCTACAACAAAATGATTTATGGAATAAACTCTGCAACAGGCAGTATTGTTCCTGTTAAGGCTGGTCAGACGGTTTATCTTATTTTGAACACAAGGGGCGGAAGCGAGATTTCGTTTGACATGAAAGCAGAAAATGCTATTGTCGAAGGTGGACAGACCAAGGAGGAAGCTATCGACGTAACGGGGCAGAGTAACTTCTTTATTCCAAGTAACTATAGTACAGAAACATACTCTTCTGTTACATACCTAAAATATGAGTGCTCAGAAGAAGGTGTGCTCGAGATGACCTTTACAGGCTCTTTGTCAGGCCTGTCTGTCTGCGAGGAAAACAGCAGTGAGGAAACGAGCGTCAGTTTGAGCTATGTCAGCGGTACGGTTGTTGGCAAAACTGAAGTAGAAGCCGGAAAGGTGTATATAATAAAGATTAAGGCTTCCACATCGCCGCTTATCGGTAACTTTGTTATTACGCATTCTACTATAGGTACGTCGAGCGATATGCCTTTCACAGGCAAGGCTGAAGGCAACGAGCTGCCGGCAGAAATTGGAGAATACTGGTATAGCTATGTTGCTGAGGACAACGGATTTGTAATGCTCAGCTCTGATTCATATCTTTATGGCGGAACTGTAAGCGTGTATAATGCCAACTCTATGTATAGTCCGATTGCAAGTGTTGACGGATGTTTCCTGCTGCGCTTCAATGCGGTTAAGGGCAACACCTATCTTATTTGCATAGAGAAGAATGAGGCTACGGGTTCACCTGATTTGTTTGACATGACTCTAGTTCCTGCCGGTGAAGGCGATTCGTTCAACAATCCTAAGGCTATTGAGCTGGGTGAGAACACACTTCCACAATACAACGGTCAGTATTATTACAGCATTACGATACCTGGAGAGGCAGGCACACCAAAATTCCTCAATATAAGCAGTGAAGCTGATTTCCTCAGCTCAGCCACTAATGTTGCCGTATACGACCAGAACAATATGTATTCTTCGCTCGCCAGCGGTACAAAGGATGTTAAGGTAGAAGTTAGTGCAGGCAACACCTATATAATATGCTGGAATCTTAATGAAGATATAAACGGATTCAAGTATGTATCTGTAGAGGATATTGCTCAGGGCGATGTCTATGGCAATCCTATACCTGCAGTGGTAGGAACAAATGACCTTAAGAGCGGCAGTGACAAATATTATAAATATACAGCTACGCTTAACGGATGGCTGGTTATATCACCGTCAGATCCTGCTGTCAAGGTTCAGTTTCCTATGAGCTCAGGCCCTTATCCTTCTTATAGAACAGCCGTTCAGGACGGATTCTCAATAAAGACTGAGATTGTAAAGGGTACTGAATATGTCATTCAGTTCTCAGATGTTACTGCCGACGGCACTTTCGACCTTGAAGAAGTTGCCTATGGAGAAGGCGAGTCAAAGGAGACAGCTATTGTTGTTGAAGGTAGTTCAGCTGATGTTCCAAAGTCAGCCCAGACAACATGGTATAGGTATGTAGCACCTGCTGACGGAATGCTTGAAATCAGTTCTGACATCAATTATGAGCAGAATGCTTCATATCAGTCGTCTACTGTTCGTGTAATGCGTGACGGCGACAGCTATCCTATTGATATAACCAAGCCAAGCACCGTAGGAATAACCTTCTTTGGCAAGTTTGGCGCATCTAAGGATGAGGTGTTCTATGTTCAGGTTGTAACATTGTCTGCACAAGAAGGCAAGACAGTTACGTTCAATCTGCGTGATTATGAGCCGGGCGAGTCGTCAGACAATCCTATAGAGTTAGTTGTCGGTGAGAACCAGCTGAAGGAAGCTTCACGTCTGAATCCTGTATGGTATTATGCCGACCTGGCAGAAGGCGACCTTAAGATAACAGCCGATGCCAACAACTATTATTATATGACGCTTTACAGTGCCGACGACCTTAACAATCCTTTGGCAGTTTCAGGATATGTATATGACGAAAATTATAACGGCTCTTACAATCTTACTTACACCGTAGAGACTCCTGGCAAATACATCATGAAACTTGAACAGACTAATCCCGGCGGTGCATTGGTTACAATGTCGGCAAACATTGCTACCGGCATATCTGCGACAGGTCTTGATGCAGAGAATGTTACTGTAGGTTCAGGCTGCATTACTGTCACTCCTTCAGCAGCAGGCGCAAACGTTTCAGTTTACGATCTGTCAGGCAAGATGGTAAAATCAGCTTATGTAAAGGGACAAACAACATTCAATGTTGAAAAAGGATTGTATATCGTCAGAGTAAACAATAAGGCTATAAAGGTAGTTGTAAAAGACTAATATAAAAAATTAACATACGGAAAGGGTCTGGATATCTCAGACCTTTCCGTTTTTTTATTAATTAAATCAACAATTCATGTCTAGATCAAAGAAATTCAGTGCTCTGATTCTGTCTCTGGCGCTAGGTTTCTCGGTCAATGTTTATGGTATCAAGTCTAATCCGCGGCCTATAACCGTAGTGCAGCCTGATGGCACCACTTTGACTGTGAGAATACACGGAGACGAGAATTTTCATTACATGACCACTGTTGACGGCTATCTTATCAGAAAAGACAAGGATGGCTTTTTCAAGTATGAACGGCTGGATGAGAAGAACAAGCTGCGCTTGTTGACCTCACAGCGAGTAAGTAATGTAGGTAAACGCTCGGCTGACGAACAGAAGTTTCTTGGCCAGTTGGTTCCGGTGCGCAAGCAGATGGACCTGCTCATGTCTTTCAGAAAGAATGAGATAAAGCGTCCTGAGCAGATACTGGCGCGTAAGGTTTCGGCGCCACGTATGGTAAAGAGCAATGCTGAGGTAAAGGAGAGCGAATATCTTGTTATCCTTGTCAACTTCAAGGACAAGGCGATGAATTTCAAGAATGAGGATTTTACAAAATGGCTTAACGAGCCGGGCTACTCTGTTGACGGAGGTACCGGAAGCGTGAAAGACTATTATAGAGACAACTCCATGGGGCAGTTTATCCCTAATTTTGTTGTCGTCGGTCCTTACACTCTTGCTCATGAGCAGACTTATTATGCTGCCAATGACGAATCAGCCGGCGGTGACGTAAATCCGCGCGATATGGTTGTCGAGGCACTGACAATGGCCAAGGCCGACAATCCTGACATGGACTTCTCGCAGTTTGATAACGACGGCGACGGATATATGGACAATGTCAACGTTATCTATGCCGGATACAGCGAGGCAAGTACAGGAAATGCAGACGATATGTGGCCTCACTCATGGACTCTTGGAGATCAGGCGTTCAAGATAGATGGCATAACATGTAACAATTACAGCTGCTCTGCCGAGCTTGTCGGAACAAGCGGAGTGAAGATGGATGGTATAGGAACGTTTACTCATGAGTTTGGCCATGTGCTCGGACTTAAGGATATGTACGACACAGACGACTATACTGACGGCTACGGCATAGATCCCGGTGCTTATAGTCTTTATGCATCAGGAAGTTATAACAACGACAGCCGCACACCTCCATGCCTCATGGCCTTTGAACGCATGCAGATGGGATGGTGCTCGCCTGTTGAACTGAAAGACGCTGAGGACGTTACGCTGAAGACTGTTGCGGACAATGAGGCAAGATATATCGACTGCCAGCCCGACAGAACTCCCGGTACTGGCTTTGAGTGGTTTGTGCTTGAGAATCGCCAGCAGACAGGATGGGACAAGTATATCCCGGCCCATGGCCTGCTTATTTACCATTATGACTATACCGACGAGATGGTGGAGAAATACTGGTCGATAAACGGACCTAACAATAATGCCAAGCACAGATGTATGTATATTGTTGCCGCCGATGGCATAGATGATACAAACTCGCGTGCCGGAGACACTTATCCGGGCCGTTCGGGCAAAACGGAGTTCACTTCCACATCATCTCCTGCGGCCATTAACTGGAACGGCGACCCCGTAAACGTATCTGTCACCAACATAAACGAGTCCGACGGACTGGTGACATTCCAAGTTAATGGTGGAGTTACACCTATATCTGTGATACGCACAGAGGTGCCTAAGTCTATTCGTGACACCTCACTGAAGGCAGAGGCTACAATTGTCAAGAAACTTCAAGACGTTAAGTCGATGGGTTTCTGCTGGGCTTTGAAAGACGAACCTACAATAGAAGGAACACACGTGGAGGTTGACGCTGTGGCTGATAAGGTCAGCGCGGAGATAACAGGACTTGAGCCGGGCAGTCTTTATAACGTGCGTGCATATATGGTTATGGCAGACAATTCTGTCGTATATGGTGCTTCTGTTCCTGTCACCACGGAGTGTAAGGTGATGGAGGCTCCTTATATTGGAGATTTTACTTCATGGACAAACGGTGAACTTGACTGCTGGAATATAGTAGACAACAACGGCGACGGAACTACATGGATTTATGATGAGACGACAGAAGGCGTAGTATATCAGTTTGACTACTGGAACGATGCTGACGACTGGCTTATTTCGTGTCGCATGAAGGTTCCGGAGAATGGCGCTTTGTATTTTATACGAGGTGTGATGGAGTCAACCACTGTTGAAGACTTGGATGTATACGTATCGACTGAGTCAAGAGATATCAGTGATTTCCATCTGCTCAAGCGTTTCTCTTTTGCAGACAGCTTTGGCGAAGCCGTTCCTGAAGAGGTTGACCTTAAGGATTATGCAGGCAAAGAAGTGTATATCGCTTTTGTATGCAAATCGAAGAAACTTCAGACAAACCTGTGGCTATGGCAATTCTATCTTACAGAGAAGCTCGGAAAGCCTCAGATTACCAATTTTGGACTTAAGGACAACAGTACACTGCAGGTTGATTGGACTCCGGTTAAAAACGCATCAAAATATTATCTTGATTTTGCTGAAGTAACAGACGAAGTGTTCAACAATACTGTGTTCGTTCCGTTGAGCGATTTTGCTGATATTACGGGCGATGTCGAAGTAAGAGCCGGTACACTTTCATTCTATGGTAATGGAGTTGTAGAGACACGTGACTATCCCGAAGGAATAACCGACTGTAAATTTATCCTTAAGTCAGGCGGCCCTTATGGCACAAGCGTAGTTAAGATAGAAGGAACTGTAGACGGACAGACGTGGGAAGCTGTAGGTCCGGCTAAGGAGGTAAGCTCGCTTGACACTGAAGGCTCTGAGGTGTTGCTGGAGAATTATGTAAAAGACAAGAAGTACCGCAAGATGCGCTTCTCGCTCAATTACGGCGGCCGTACAGCTACAATCAACTATCTCACAATGTCTTATAACGATGGCTATGTATGGGATATGCTTGCTTCAGGAGCGACACCTGATGACGGTACGACGATGACTATCGGCGAGACTTCTGCCGGTGAATTCCTCACAGGTAAGACTTATGCCATTACGGTAACTGCAGGTGACGGTTCTCTATTTTATGACTCTTCTGAGCCAGCTTACTTCAAATATGATGCAACAGGTGTGTTCGTTCCTGTAGGCGGCGACCTCTATGCAACGGCCGGCAGGGGCATGGTGATTCTTGGCGGTCTGCATGCCGGTGACAAGATAACTTGTGCTTCACCTTCGGGACAGATTCTTTATTCGGGTGTGGCCGACGGCGATGCATGCAAGTTTGCGCTGCAGGGCTATAAAGGCGTGACAATTGTTAAGGTGTCTGGAAATGAACACGAAAAAACATTCAAATTGATGGTTAAATAAAATGTGTTTTGAGATGAAATATATTGGATATTTTCTTTCAGTATTGGCTTCAGCTGCGGCTCTGAGCGTCTCAGCTGCCGACAGCTTAAGAGTAAAGCCAAAGCATATAGCTCCGCCTCCGGCAGCACAGCATTGGGCTGCCCCTACGCGGATGTCATTGCAGGGAACGGCCGACGGCGTTCCTGACGGACTGCACATGGTTGGAGTAGACGACAAGACTGTCACGCTGCAGTGGAACAGTCCGGAGCCTACCGACGGATATTATGATGACTTTGAAGGCCATCCTGACTTTGTCATCAACTCTCCCGGCAGTGTAGGGTGGGAGTATCTTGACATGGACAATGAACAGACATATACATGGGCTGCGACATCGTTTCCTAATCAGGGCAACAAGATGGCATTCATCGTTATGAATGTGGCAAAGACAACTCCGTCTGTTGTTGCCGACTATCCTGACGCTAAGCCATATTCTGGCACGAAGATGCTGGTTGACTTTGCCGTTCAGGGTCAGAGCAACGACTTTATTATATCGCCTGAGCTGAACTTTGACAGAGACTTCCAGATAAGCTTCAGGGCAAAGAGCTATAATGACACTTATGGCCTTGAACGCATCCGTGTGGGATATTCAACCACTGGCAAGCGTGCTTCTGACTTTATATGGGTTTCAGATGGCGACTATGTAGAGGTGCCTACCACATGGACACTGATGAGCTATAAGATACCTAAGGACGCAAAATATGTTACGATAAACTGTGTGTCGAATGAGGCTTTCATGTTATTTATCGACGACATTTTTGTCGGCACTAACAACGTGCGCCCGCTTAAGGCTGCTGCAAGCAATCCGCTCGTTGGATTCAACCTGTACAGAAATTCTGTCAAGGTAAATGCAGAACCTATTGTTAGTCTGGTATATTCTGACGAGGTGCCCGACTACGGCAACTACACTTATACCGTTACGGCTGTTTATGAAGATGGCACCGAGACAGGAATGTCAGAGCCTGTCAATGTGGAAGTGCCCGACATAAGGCTTCTTCCTTTCGAAGACGACTTCAGTTCGTGGGTGCTTGATGCCGACAAGTGGTCGACACCTGCTGATGATGCCGGTAATCCAAGTAAGTGGAGTTTAGATTATTATACCTATGGTCTTGTTGATCCTTGTGCTGCATATCAGTATTCTTCTTTGAAGAACTATTCACAGTCGCTCATATCGAGACAGCTCAATACAACAGATGTCAAGAACACATGGCTGCGTTTCGACCTTCGTATGCTCAACTATAACAGCACCACGGGCGACACACTCTCTGTAGAAGTGTCGTGCGACGGCAAGAATTGGACACGCTGCAAGTATTATCTGAGCGACGAGGGTACATATTCATGGCGCCAGGAGCTGATAGATCTCAGCCCGTATCTTACGGGGAATCTTTTCCAGGTACGTTTCCGTGCCCATGGTGAGGAGGCTTTCTATATCGACTATTGGTATGTTGACGACATAAAGGTATGGAATCCTGAATGGACTTCAGCCAGCCTGACAGTTCTCGCAGGCGGAACTCCATTTGCCGGGTGCAGCGTCTCGCTCGAAGGTGACGGCGGAGGCAGATATAATGCTAAGGCTGGTGCTGACGGCAAGATTAGCTTTGAGAAGATTGAGGCTGACACATATACCATTGTCATTGACGAGGAAGGCCATAACCTATATAAGGGTAAATGGATCGTTGAGAACTCTTCAGCTAACGACGAGGTCGTAAATGTAACTACTCCGGTTCTTTCTGTCAGTGAGACTGAGCTGCATGAAGACCTTAATGTTGAAGATAAAGTAGAAAAGACCGTGACGCTTGAAAATACGGGCGACGGTGAGGTTATGTGGCGCATGCTGGCTGACCATGAGATAGGTTCTGGCGACATATCTGGCCGTTTCCAGCTGCAGCAGAGCTTCGGCGCATCGGGCGATTTGCAGTCGGCCATCGTTTTCGACGGAGAATACTTCTACACCTCTTCATGGTATAACATTGGCAAGTTCTATAAGTACGACCGCAACGGAAGGTTCATCGAAGAGTTCGATGTTGAGGGCATGTACTATAAGGTGGACGATATGGCGTTCGACGGAACTTATTTCTACGGAAGCGATGACACTAATGTCATCTATCAGCTCGACCTGCGCAACAAACGGCTTGTCAAGACTATAACCATTGTTGACGATCCTAAGATAAACATCACCCACATTGCCTACGACCCAAGGAGCGATGAGTTCTGGGCAGGCGGTTCTAACACTATATGCCGCATTAACCGTGAAGGCAAGATAACTTCGGCCATGCGCAACATTTCTGACGAAGAGAGTCTTGACGTGTACGGTTCTGCTTACGACAATACAACTCCCGGCGGTCCTTATCTGTGGCTCTCACATGAGGAGATGTCTTATCAGGGCGTTGACCGCATCGTGCTGCGCCAGTATAACCTCAATACACGCAGGCTTACTGATGTTAAGCACGAGGTTTCTGACACGCCTGATTATCAGTACACGCCGATGATATATGGTGCCGGAATAGAGACAACAACCAGTCTGTTTGACGGAACATTGTCGTTGGTGGGCATAATGGAGCAGTCACCGGCCCGAATTTATGTGTACAAGCTGTGTGATGCAGGCGACTGGCTCTCTTATTCGCCAAAGGCTGGGGTGCTGAAGGCCGGCGAGAAGCAGGAAGTTAAGATTACTTATAATGCCATAAAGGGTGTTGTGGGCAAGGATTATTCTGCTGATCTCAATATATTCACTCTGCCAGACGTTGATGCTGGAAAGATAGATGTCAGCTATACGGCTGTCGGCCCTTGCGCCATACCGCGCCCTGTAGGACTCACAGCTTCGTGCGACAATGATGTTGACATCAACCTTTCATGGCAGAGCGGCAAGGCCGACAAGACTCCTTCAGGATATAACGTCTATCGCAACGGCTCACGCATCAACGAGGCTCCCGTTGCCGAGACTTCTTATGTTGACAAGAACGTTATCCGCGGCGAATACAAATATACCGTTACTGCCCTTTATGACGGTGTTGAGACCAACCATTCTGACTCTGTGGTCTACGACATGACCGTAGGTGCTCCTTATTTCGCACCGACTGCACTGAGCGCAAGCATCTCTGAGAACAAGAATGTGGCTCTGTCGTGGACACAGCCCGGACTCGTCCGTCAGAACGAAACCACAATGCGCTACGACAACGGCACATGCAGCACCGGCGTCGGACTTGCCGACGGCGGACTCTTCTGGATTGGTGCCAAGTGGACCGGCGACGACCTGTTCGAATACCGAGGCATGAAGCTCGACAAGGTTGACGTCTATGTCAAGGAGCTGTGCCAGGCTCTGTCGCTCAGAATATATAAGGACGGCAAGTCGGTTTACTCGCAGAACGTTGATGCTGATGATATTAAGTATGGACAGTTTAACACAGTTTCGCTCAACAAGCCTATAACAATAGAGCGAGGCCACGAGTATATCGTTTCGTTCCTCGTGTCTCATGATGCCGGCGTAATGCCTATCGGTCTGGATGCCGGTAAGGCCGTTGAGGGCAAGAGTAACCTTATTTCAACCGACGGTTCTGTATGGTCAACCTGTTCAAGAGAAGGATGCGGCACGGGTAATGTTAACATTGCCGTACACCTTTCTCCTGCAACCGAAGCGGAGGAGACTCCTGTTGGCTACGATGTGTTCCGCGACGACGTTAAGGTAAATGCTGCCACGGTGAACGCTCTCGCCTACAGCGACCAGGTTACAGAACCGGGCAAGCACGTTTATAAGGTGCGTTCGGTTTATGCCGACGGCGGTGTGTCAGGATTCACTGACGGCGCAACCGTAGAGGTTATCGACCTCGGAAATCCTGTTTCTCCTACTAAGATCAATGCCGACGTAGAGCTTAACCGCACGGTGCGTCTGCGCTGGGATCTGCCTGTTGAAGGCGGAACCACATTCCCCGTAGACCTTACTACAACCAAGGTTAACACCAACGACGGATGTCTTGAATACATCAACCAGTTTAAGGGCTACATCTCAGGTGAGATGGGCGTGGCTTCAGACGGCGAGTATATCTACACCACGATGCACAGCGTCAAGGGGGCTGTAAACAAGTATACACTTGACGGCGAGTTTGTTGAAGGATTCTCGATAGACGGTGTCGACAACGGAATACTCAACCTTGCATACGACGGTGAGGACTTTTATGCCTCTACAAACGGCAATTGGATTTATAAGATAGACATGGACAAGCGCGTGGCTACAGACACTATCTCTATCTCGGAAGTAGCACGCCATCTGGCTTACATACCTGACCTCGACAACGGCCGCGGAGGCTTTGAGGTTGGCGACTGGGAGACATCTATCTATGTAGACAAGCGCGGAAGCAAGCTGGCTTCAGGTCCTTATTATCTGGGCGCAGCCGGAACGGCTTACTATAACGGAGTGCTCTATGCCTTCGAGCAGGGCTATGAAAATCCGTATGTAGTGTCGATGTACGACTTTGCCACAGGCAAGAAACTCGCTTCAGTAGACCTTAAGGATTATCCCGAACTCAGTCCGGCCACGGGTACGGCTGCCGGAGGCATGTCGCTCATCACAACCAAGGACGGACTGCATATCCTTGCGCTTGCGCTGCAGGGACCGCAGTATGCACGTTTCTTCTTCCTCGACCCGGGCACTATAGCCGGACTGAAGGGATATAACGTTTACCGCAACGGCGAGAAGGTTAACGCCGAGCCTGTGAAATACCGCTCTTACACAACAGACGAAACTCAGGCCGGAACATACAACTATGCCGTTCAGACGGTTTATATCGACGGCTCTGTGTCTGAGCTTTCTCCTGCCACTGCCGTTACAATCATCGACGCAGGCGACTGCGTGGCTCCTTCTGATGTTAAGGCCGTTCAGGCCGAGTGTGGTTACAATGTCAACGTGTCGTTCGTAGATCCTGCCACGGTCAACGCATCTGTTTACGAGAGTGCCGAAACTCAGACCGCAGGCTCTGCACTGGCACACGACGGATGGACCAACACCAACGGTGCATGGACCGTTACTTCTGACTGTGCCTTCGAGGGCACCAAGGCTGTTGAGGCCGGAGCAGGCGACAACTCGCTGCTGATAATACCTGTTGAAGGTGAAGGCGCCGCCGAGAAACTCTTCTCGTTCGTGGCACGCAATCAGAACGACATCAAGGCAGCTGGTTCGCTGTCTGTATATACATCGTCGACCAACTCTACGTCGGAAGCCGACTTCCAGAAGCTCACGACAGTGTCAACCACCGAGGCTTGGCAGAAGTTCAGCTTCACCCTGCCTTCGTCTGTTGCCTATGTTGCCCTGCGCAACGAGTCGGAAAAGACAAGTCAGTTTGTCGATGCAGTATCAATAGACACAGAAGACCACTCGCTTATGCACGGATATTATGTATATCGCGACGGTGTTAAGCTCAACGACGAGCCTGTAACAGCCGTAAGCTACACCGACCACAATGTGCTGCCCGGCACATATAAGTATCAGGTGAGCGCTATCTACAACACATCAGGTCTGAGCGAGCTGTCTGAGCCTGTAACTGTTGTGGTTGACTACAGCAACAACTATCAGGCACCGGGCGTTCTCTCTGCCGAGAAGACTTCAGATGGCGTGCAGCTCAACTGGAGCGCTCCGGCCATTGGCGACGGCATCAACCTGAGATGGCACAACGGTACGGCACACGATGCTGCCGGTCTGCCCAGCGGCGGCGGCTATTTTGCCGGTGTACAGTGGACAGCCGACGACCTCAAACCTTACGATTATCTGTCGCTCTCAGAAGTTGAGGTTTATGTCAACAACGTACCCGACCAGATGTTCCTGCTCGTTTATGAGGGTACCGACCTCGTGCGCCAGCAGTATGTCACTAATCTGCGCCAGTATAGTTTCAACAACATCAAGCTGAATACTCCGTTGCAGATTAATCCTGACCGTACGCTCAGAGTGGTACTCTATGTTGAGCACAATGAGATATCTGTACCGCTCGGATACGATGAGGGACCTGCCGTTGTAGGCAAGGGCGACCTCTACTCTTCTGACGGAACTACATGGGAGACGCTGACCGACAACGACATCGACGGCAACTGGAACATCACCATCGTGCTGCGTCCTTATGTTGACTTCAGCGCAGCTGCCGAGTCGCCTGTATTCGGCGCGTTTAACGTTGCTTCCAGAAAGAAGTCGTCTGCCGACGTTCCTCTGCGCACTCAGGCAGCCAGCGGTGCCACATCACCGCTCTTCGGCTTCGAGGGCTATAATGTCTACTGCAACGGAGGCAAGCTCACTGCTGCTCCTATAGCCGAGACATCTTATCTCGACAACACGCCTAAGACAGCTCAGTATAGCGAGTATCAGGTTAAGGCCGTTTACTCAGGCTACGGCGAAGTTGGTTCTAACATCGTCCGCGTGATGTCTACGGGCATTGAGACCGTTGAAGGCAGCGACGGCATAAGCATCAAGGCCGACGGCAGCAACATCTATGTCTATGGTCTTGAGCCGGGCATGCCGGTATTCGTCTACGATTCGGCTGGCCGTGTAGTTGCAACCGAGATTGCCCGTTCTGCTGATGCCCTATGCATCAAGATGAACAGCAGGCCTGAAGGCATATATGTAGTTAAGGCCGGCAGCAAGGTTGCCAAACTTAACGTAACAAGGAAATAAATACTCTCTTTCTTAAAAAAAGGAACGCGCAACAACGGCGCGTTCCTTTTTTATTTAGAAGTAATAATGGAAGATTGAGAAACGAAACTAGGCACAGACCAATTATGATTTGCAGCTTTTATATATGCATCTTAATTTTTTGATTTTTGCTGAATTAAGACAATATGTATAATTGGTTTAGGTCTTACAACATAAGAATCAAACGTATTTTTTGCTTCGCTTAAGGATGCTGTTTCTTGACTGTAAGACTCCTTGACATATAGTTTGGCTGGTAGTAAAAATTTAGGACAAAATAATTTTTCAATCTAGAAATCTGATGTGTAACGGATGTTAAATTTAATGCGCTTGCATGTCTTCTTTATTAACATACGTTTGCTTTTAGCTGTTTTAAACGAGCCAAAACATACGTTTTTTGTGCCTTAATCTATGACTTTTGAGTAGAAAACGGCCTGCTTTCACTTCGTAAAAGGCCCACTTTCGCACCGTAAGTGGCCGAGTAATATTTTTTAACTCTTGCTGTTTTGTCGCTCAGCGAGCGTAATGTGTTGAATGATAATGATTTAACATAAACGCCCTGTTTTGGGCGTTTTTCATGTAAAATCCTGTATTCGTGAAGACTATCGCTGCTCTGAGAGCGTTAATTGTTCGGCTGACATCCGAAATGTTTACATTTTAGTCTATGCGTCTATCCCCAAAATGGTTTTTCTCAAGGTCGCCGTTGTGGCGTCATTCGTGCAGTTCAATCTCGCCATTGAACGATATCATCTCGCGTTGCTGCGGCATGACGTTTATCGACGTGCTGCCGTTGTCAAAAATATCAATGTGGAATTTATACGTATCCTCATCGTTCTTCACGCTGAATTCCACGTGCTTTCTGTCGCGTTTAGGCTGCGTTATCTTGAAGTCCTCTGTCACTCCGCTGAAGTTGAGCCCCTTTCCGCCTCCGTAAGGCACGTTGTAAGCACGGCCGAAGTAGGGCAGATACGACACCACGCTGTCGCCTTTAATCCTCAGGTCGAAGTCTGCCGTCAGCTGTACCGACATGCCTCTCGTTGGGTGAGCCGTCTGCACGTTTATCTTGAAGTCGCGGTTGCACACCGCCCTGCTTATCATCTCGGCCTTCTCCTGTTTCTTCCTGTCATTCTGTTGCCTGTCCGTCGTGGCGCATGCCACAAGAATTATTGCCGCGGTTATTATAAATAAAATCCTTTTCATATGTCACATCAAAAATAAATTTCTTTCATTCCGTTCCCTGTCGTTCGCCTCCTCACATCGTTTCCCGGCTATTAGCCGATGTTGCAAAATTAGCCAATTTATCATTAAGCCATCTTTCCTCTAAATCTTTTTAAGATAAATTGATTCAAGTTGTTCAAACAGTTGTTTAGCGTGGTTAAAATGTGTGGAACTACTATTGTTCGGGCAATTGATTGCTGTTCAAATTTAGACAGTGCTGATAGTGTTCTCTGTTACTTTTACGGCTGAAAAGCAGTGAAATCTTTAATCCAGAAGAAAATAATCATCATTTTATGGGGCAACGTCACTAAAAATCAGTATATTTGCCAATGTCTTCGGGGAGAAATCCGGAGCGAGCAGAAAGGCATTTAAGCTGTAGTTCTTTGTTCTAAAATCGCCAAATTTAAGAATACATTAAAGGACAATAGTGAAGGATGCCCCTTTTGCTGTATCGTATATGCAGATGGACGGAATACATATTCCGCCCTGTCGTCATATAGATTCGGCGTGGGGTGATTGTTTTCTTCCGTTCTTTTAATGTCAGTGTTTGGCGATACTGTGAACAATGGAGCGTAGGCGATAATCAAGTCCGCGCCTTTTCTGTAATGTTTAACTAGACAGCCTTAATTAGGCGGACTATTAGGCATACTAATTTATCATGAAAATCATCACAAGATTAAGTTTATTGTTTATTGTAAGCGTTGTATTTTTTTTCTTGTCAAAAGGATTATACAAAAGAACTAAAACTATTGTCTCAAAAATTGAAGTCGGAAGGTAAACAGATACTTTATCAGACTAAGAATATTACATCAAAGGAGCATGAAATTATTTATGTTGATGGAGATAAAATCATATTAAATAATATTGACTCTGTTTCATTAATATTAAGCGGTAATAGTGTAATAACAAAACATAGTTTGGTAGCAGACTTTATGTCTGACCAAGAATTAATAGTCAGAGACGTAGACTATAAAAAAGATACTTTGTCAAAATATTTAGAAGATAAAAAACGTTCATATTATACTCAAAAAGAAATACAGTATCAATGTATAAATGGAGATTATATTTTAATCGGATTAAATATGGATGACCCTGATTCGGAGAAAGATTTAGTATGTATAAAACAACCAAAAGATTTATATTTAGGTGTTAAATTGACAAATAAATTTGATAGCGATGGAAATATTATCATAAATATTGATGGAGATATGGCAAGTTATCCAAATTTAGATTATGATTTTCCTCTGTTGCCAGACCCGCTTATTTTTTTCCGTGGTGCGTGTCCTTTTACATGGTCTTTGACGATTGATAAGCATGGGGAGATAATATCTAAAGCAGATGAGATAGTGGTACATAATATAATGCTCCCGTTAAAAGACTTAACAAATGGGCTTGTTTTTTCTTATAAATATATGCCATTAATTGAAAGACAAATCTATATTAGTGAACAAGAAGCAATGGGTAAATTGATTATGTAGAAACTGTTGAATATATTATGTGTGACAAATAAGTTATTAGTAATATTTAAAAGGACTATATAAGCGAGTTCAGAAATAAATACATATATGTTGGTAATCTGTATGTTTATGGTTGGAAATCAGATGATTACGAATAATATGAATGATGGTTGCCAAGGGTGAAGTTACAGAAGTTTTCTGTATTATCGATGAATTTGATAACAATTTGAGTGTTGAACTTTTAAAAGTTGCATTTGCCTTCCCGTCTAATAACGGCATAAGGCACTGGAAACCAAATAGATGTATGCCGAAAAGTGATATATTGACAATACTGGTGGCTGCCATTTCGGTATATATCGTACTTTAAGGCAGATGACTTTAAATATGCTCTCTGTTAAAATAATAAAAAATGAACTATTATGAACCTAAAAATGATTTGTCTACAATTTGATAAATGTCTATATTTACAAAATTAAAGTATACAAATAATTTTAAAATATAATTTTTAATGGAAGTGTTACTTAAATCTAAACTAAATAAAAATCATAAATAACTAAAATTATATTATTGTTTCGTGAAATATTACATTAATAATGAGTGCTTTAGATTAAAATATTTATTATATGGAAAAAGTGAAGACCTTCTTGTTTACGATAGTAATCTTTTGTTGCAGTTTTGTGCTAATGAGTTTTTCGGATGATTTGAAGTTTAAGTTTACTTCAAATATGGACAATTCGAATAATAGCATATTTATATTAAATGATTCTGATGTGAAAGAACGAATAATTTCGGAGTATAGCCAGCAATATTATGAAAAGCTATTGGATGTTGGAAATATATTTTCATCAATTCATTATGACAGCATTCAAAATTATTTCTATGTGTATGCATGGAAAAATCATATTTTTGAGTTAAAAAATAAATTTTGTCTTAGATATTATCCTGACAACGATTCAATAGCCACCAATTTGATTATAGATGGTTTAGAGATTGATAAGACAGGATTTTGTGATTATAATGGATGGGATAAATATCCAAAGCAGTTGATGCCGTTTATTATTGATAAAGCTTTGGATGGCCATGCCACAGCTCAGTTAATATTAGCAATATATCATACAGGTGGTTTTAAGGATATTCCTGAAAATAAAAATGAAGCATTTAAATGGGCACATAAGTCTGCAGAGCAAGGACTGTCGAGTGCTCAATGTTTATTGGGCAAGTGTTATGAAAAGGGATTAGGGACAAGCGTTGATGGTAAAAAAGCTGTGTATTGGATGAGTAAAGCCGCTGAGCAGGATAATTTGACTGCTATTGGATATTTGGCTGATTATTATGCCATAGGAGAGCTGGTGCCAAAGGATAATTTGATGGTGGTTGATTTATATATAAAAGCTTGTGATCAAGATACTCAGGCTCAATATATTCTTGGAAATATATTTTGGGATGGTAAATTTATTTCATCGGATAAAGAAATGGCCATGGAGTGTTTCCTTACTGCGGCTGAATATGGAAATATAGATGCTCAGATTACATTGGGAAACCTTTATTTGGAAAGCGAATACATAGCACATGATTATAAAAAGTCGTTATATTGGTTTACAAAAGCAGCAGAGCAAGGTAATGCTGGTATGCAATATTTTCTTGCATATATCTATATGCAAGAAAATATGCCGATGGTTATGATTGATGAAAATGGAGAATTGTTGAAACAAATTAAGAAACTGACGGCTCCGGATATAGAAAATGGTGTTATATGGCTTACAAGGTCAGCAGAGCAAGGTGACATTAATGCACAGCGTAGTTTGGCTGTTTTTTATTATGAAAAAGGAAATATTGAAGAAGCAAAGAAATGGTTTAGGTTAACAGCTGAACAAGGAGACGATATACATATTCTTTATGACATTTATTGATAATAATATTTATTTCTTTGATAGCAAATATTTATGTCTATTGTTAATTTGTTGATAACGATAATTGTTGTAATAATAGTATTTGTCATTACTAAAAATATAATGGCAAAACACCCTTATTTTGGTAAAGTCATTTTGCCTATGGGTGTACCGCAAACATTTATTCTTCTTATTGCTCTTATGTTTGCATTGACTTGTATTTGGCAATTGTTGTTAGAAATCTTAGATGAAATGCGCACTCCGGAATTTTGGATTGGCGCATTTAGTTCAGATCAAATACTTGGCGATATATTCCAAACGGCTGACGAGTATAATGTCGATTTGGATATTCCAAAAGGTGAGTATGGACAGGATGCCCTGATTATGATTGCTAATGTCATGAAGAGTATTAAAATGACATTTTTATGTTTAATATTAGGAATTATTTTTTATGCTATATATATATGGGGCTTATTCCGAAAGAATAAACCCATGTTATATCTTAGTATTGTCCTATTGGGATGCATATTTGTTGTGAGTGCTCGTGCTTCAGGTGTCGGTATAATACATTTTGTTAATTGGATGACTTCTGGTATCTATAATCCGTATAATGGGGATATGAGTGATTCTATAATGCTTCCTTTTTATACAATTGTAGCATTGGTTATTGCGGTCGTTGGTGTTATCAAAGGATTTATAAAAATAAACTGTTTTATGGAAAGTCCTATATCGGTAGAATCTAATATGAAACAGATAGTTGGGTATAGCCAAAGTTATATCGGTTTTAATAATACTCCAGAATTTTCAAGTACCTTTACAAATGATAATAGAAGTAAAACAGAAAAGCTGATTGATTTGAAGAAACTGCTAGATGCAGGAATTCTTACTGAAGAAGAATTTTTTAAGATGAAACGTGAAATTTTAAATAATTAAAAATATGAAAGATAAAACAGTTGCAGGTCTTTTTGCCTTGTTTTTGGGAGTACTGGGAATTCATTGGTTCTATTTAGGAAGAATAGGAAGAGGTGTGCTTTATTTGATATTAACAGTATTACTTTGGTGGACAGTTTGGGAATTGGTTATTTTAGGCATTATTAATCTCATTGAAGGTATAATATTGTTATGTAAGGATCAAGACGAATTTGATTTAATATACAACAAAGGACGTTCTAATTTTTATCATTCACCAAGTAATCAAGTAAATCCATTGCAGTCGAGTTATTCGTTTTCACAATTTAGCCAACAGGTATCACAAAATAAAGTAAAAAATAAGGGTAAAGCAGAACAATTATTGGAATTGAAAGCTCTTTTGGATAAAGGAATTCTTACCCAGGAAGAATTTGATAATGAAAAAAAGAAAATTTTAAACTCATAAGTTATGTCCATAACAGATAAAAACAAGTCGGTTTTAAACCGCCTTAAAGATTTGCAGTCTCTTTATGAGGCAGGAATCTTGACAAAAGAAGAGATGGAAACGGAGAAAGCCGAAATCTTAGGCTCTAATAAAAAAAATGTGGAGAATTCTCAGGTATCCTTAAACCAAAATGAAACTTATGATGAAAAACGCAGATATAATGGTAATAACGTTACGAAACATAGTAAAAAAGAATATACAGGTAATATTTATAAATTCTTTCATTCGTATAAATCTATCATTGTTATTATCGTATTGATTGTTATTGTCGTGATTATTTCAGTGGCTTGCGTAAAGAGTTGTGGAGATGATCATGTTAACAATGATTTTGCAGAGAATACAATGTTGGCTAATACGGACACAGTGAATTATGATGATACTGTTTCTGTTTGTGTATCTCCTGCAGAAGATGTTCCGACAAAGTTCAAGTATATTGCAAAGAAGAAAGGGAACTTTAGGGCTATTATAGAATGGCCTGTTTCTATGACAGGCCTGGAGGAAATCGGTAATTTACAAAGGAGTATTATGGATAAATTTTTTAGATATAATTATAATAACATAAATGCTTGCATAAATCGATATTTAAAAGAAGGTGAAGAAAGTGATGGATATGCAAATGGATTTATGTCAGTGAAGTTTATTCAGAGGCAGAATGATATATACATATTCAATGAAAGGTTCTTTGGAAATTATGGTGGAGCAGGTGCTTCTGTTATTTGCGGTGAAAATTATCTTAATTTTGATAGAGAGTTAGGCAGGGATTTAAAAATTGATGATTTGACTAATGATTATATGGCTTTATTGAATTTGGTTAATAGCCATATTTCGTTAGATGAGTATAGTTCAAAAGCTGAAAAACTTCCTGAAAATTTTGTTATTTCTTCAAAAGGAATTACGTTTATCTTTCCTGCGTATAGCATTGGTTATGGTTATCAGGGACAGCCGAATATATTTTTGAGTTATGATGAGTTGGATAGCGTACTTTCTGAAACATTTAAACGGGCTATAGGAAACATCCCATTTGAAGAAAAATGGGAAAAGTGCAAACTTTTAGGGAATATGACAGATGAAAATGGTAGCTATCCCATAGAAATATATTTTGAAAGGAGAGGTCATGATTTAAGAAAATGTGTTTATAGGAATGTGAATTATGGAGGAAAAATAAAGATGAAAGGCGAGTTGTTGGATGATAAATGGTATTTTACTGGAAACGATAACGGAAACTATTTTGAAATAGCAGTAGATGTATATAATATGAAAGGGACAGCAAATGTTGGTCAAAAGGAATTCGAGGTTTCTTTTAAATGATTTCACGTTAAATATCTTCTTGTAATTTGTCGGAAGATACTTATGTCGTATATGGTTTAAATAATCTTATCTTAAAAAGATGTATATCTAATGACTGAAATTTGTATGTTTTTTGATTTGTGAAATAATATTGTTTTTATAAAAATGTCAAATTATAAAATATTGAAATATGAGAAATAAAACAGTTGCAGCAGTCTTTGCAATCTTTCTTGGATGGTTGGGAATACATTGCTTTTATTTAGGTAAGAAAGTACGAGGTATAATTTATTTGCTTATTTCTGTAATGTCATGTATTATAGGTTGTATATGTTATCTGACTGCGATGTCGAATTTCCTTTTTATAAATTATGGACTATTAGCGGTGTCAGCTTTAATTTTTATTGCTCCTACGGTCCTAGGAATAGTTTCTTTTATTGAAGGAATTGTATTATTGTGTAAAGATCAAAAAATGTTTGATTTGAAATATAATAAAGGTGTACATTTTGTTTCACAAGCTAGTCTACAGATGAATAGGCAAAGTTCATTCTCACAGCAGCAAGCTGGTCCTAGTATAAAAAACAATAAAGTGGATATGCTTGTTGAATTGAAAAGGTTATTAGATTCAGGAGTGCTTACAAAGGAGGAATTTGAATCTGAAAAACAGAAAATATTGCATTCATAGAATATGGCTATAACAGAAAAAACAATCAGTTATAGAAAGATTAAAAGTGCTTAAATCACTTTACGAAGCGGGTATTTTGACAAAAGAAGAAATGGAATCAGAAAAGGCAGAAATACTATATAAGGTAACGCCTGATTCTTATTCAAAATTTCATGGCTCTAATTTAAATGACAGAAAATGTATAATATATCCGTATGAAAAAAGTCTTTCGATTGGTTGTGTTTCACAGAGTGTGTCTGTAGCATGTCTGCCTTACGAGTGATGATGCAAAGTTAATGGACAACTTTATATCTCATATCAAAATCATTATTTTTTTGATTTATCCGGACGATGCCATGTGTTTTGCAGAGGAACAACCTTCCATCAACATGACTCACTTACATTGATAGTCGAAATATATCCGGGAGTTGTCATAATGGCGACTCCTTTTTCTGTCAGGCAAGTTCCGCAGATAAGAAACCTCTTTCAGAGGTCCGGAAACAGTATCGTCCTGTCGCAGGTTATTTGGGTAAGCAACCGGTCAAAAGCCTTGTGCTCTATGGCGACGCTGCCCATCAGCGTCAACACCGATTCTTCATCGGGCATAGCTGCACGTATTCTTGTCACTCTCCTGAAATCATAGTCGAGACGTTTTATCCAATTGGTAGTGTAAATCATGGACTGTATCTCCGGGGCATGATTCAGAGAAGTCATATAACACTTATGGTCTGCATTGTCACGCATAGGTTTGAATGTCTGGTAGTTTTTCATTACCTTTCACACATCTCCTGTCATTTAACTGCGCAGTCTGTTCAGCGTCTTTTGTGTCTCTAAAACGTGTCCTTTTGCATGCTGAAAGGCCATGTTTTGCAGTGTAAAAGGTATACTTTTATATGTCAGCGTTTTGTTTTATACAGATTTTAATATAATGGCATTTATAACGTCTGCTGTACATTCTTGTTGTAATGTTTATGTTCCTATGTTGATGATACGGGCGAATATATTTTTAAAAGAAACTCGTCACTCGTCACATTGCAGCTTAACCTATTGTCGCTCAGCGTGTTATAGTGCGATGAGTTGCCGGCCAAACTCATCACATAACATGGAGACAGCGATAGTGTGACGAGTTGGAAATTCAACTCGTCACATCGTAATAGATTGAATGTCAAATTATTACATGCAGATGTGACGAGTGATGAGTTTCTTTAAAAACTTTTTTATGGTTTGTAAGGCAATATGTCCAATTGATGAAGATTTATTGGCTAGCGAAAGTTATGCCAAACTATAAATATTAGTTAAACAATGAGCGTTTAATGTTAACAGACTAAGTGCTTTAGTTAAATGTATGGCCGCTTTTACTTTTATTAATACTAATGCTATTGTTATAACTATAATATTTAGTTATTTTGTAACAGTAAATTCCTTTATCATGAATTTGATGTTGATATTTCGGCAACGACGGTTATGCGCCATGATTGTTGTTAACATGATGTTTGATAAAGTCAAGTAAATGATATTATAAAACAACCACACTGTAATAAAAGGAGCGGAAACCAAAAAGCTATACGAGTAGGTTTACAAAAAATAAAAGATAATAAAGATATGAAGAGATTGTTCTTATGCGCGTTGTTTGCAGCTGTCTTTGCAACCGTGGCGTCTTATGCACAGACAATATCCAGTGCTGACCTGCCTCCAATAAAACCAATAGAGAAAAATGTGTTTGATACGGCTTATACAAAGATATATTATGAATATTCGTTTAGGAGGGATTCGCTGAAGAGTAAACGTACTGAAGGGCAGACTATCTTGTTGGTAGGCAAATATTGTCTTGGCTTTATGGACTATTACCGGTTGATGTCAGATAATATCAATGACTCTCTTTATTACGCCAAACAATCACCAATGACATTATTTTCTAAGGTAATGGGCATCATGAAAAATATTGCTTATAAGTATCCTCTTGTCATTGACAAAAGAACGGGGCAGGCTACAATACAGGTGGATAATATAAATAAATATGAATATACAGAACCGCAGCCCGTAATAAACTGGAAACTGGCAGATGGTGACACCGTGATTTGCGATGTGCCGTGCAAGAAAGCATCATGTACCTTCGGCGGACGTGAATGGACTGCATGGTATGCTCCGGCATATCATCTGCAGGCAGGGCCGTATCTCTTTTCGGGACTTCCGGGGCTTATATTCGACATCAGAGATACAAAAGACAATTATCGTTTCACTCTTAATGGTCTGGAGAACCTTCAGTCTGGCGTTGCGATATATTTGAATGCTGAAAAAAATATAATACGTACTACGCGGAAAAATGTGTTCCGGGCAGTGGAGAATGAGCAACGCGACATACTGAAAGCCTTTAAATTGTCGTCTCCAGGTATCCAGTTCTCAGGAGATATGAAGAAACAAAGTCACAGTCGTCCTTATAACCCCATAGAACTTGAATAAATGAGGCATCTGGTTATTTTTCTGTTGCTTTTAGTGCCTGTATGTTCTTTCGGACAAACTGCCAAAGACTCTATTTCGCGTGAGATGAAGTTGCCTGAGGTTACCGTCAAGATGAAGCCTATACGACAGGTCGGAGACACATTAAATTATAATGTGTCATCGTTCCGCGGAAAGGACGATCATTATCTTGTGGACGTGTTAAAGAAACTTCCGGGAATAGAGGTGTCGGAGAATGGAACCATATCTTACAGGGGTAACTCCATCAACCGTTTTAATATCGAGGGGCAAGACTTGCTCGGCAACCGTTATAACCAGGCCACGCGAAATCTGCCCGTTGACGCGGTGGCGCAAGTACAGATAATGGAGAACGACCAGCCAATAAGAGCATTGAAAGACAACACACCGTCAGAGCGCGCAACGCTTAACATCAAGCTGAAACGAGACTATAAGTTGAGGCCTTTCGGTGAAATACAAGGGGGCATCGGGGGCTTTGAGAACACTTTGTGGAACAACCTTCTGACCATTATAAACATTGCTCCCAAGAACCAGATGCTGGTCACCGCCAAAATGAACAACACAGGCGAGAGCATCAGCGACAATACATTAGACCATATTGACGTTACCGATATGGACAACTATATCTCGTTGCCCGAAAATATCATCAAAACGTCTTCAGACGTCTATCTGCCAATCATGCAGAAAAGGTATCTGCGCAACAAGTCTTATTCAGTTGGAATTAACCATCTGCGCCGAATAGGGCGTTACGGCAATTTACGCACCAACATCACTTATTACGGCACGAGCGACCAGTTGTCCGACAGTACTTACAATTATTACGGAGGCTCACCGGCCATGTCTCTCAGCGAGAGCAACAAAAGAAAATCGCACGAGTTTACCCTCATGCCGCACTTGCGCTACGAGCTTAACGCTCCAAAGACTTATCTTATTGACGAGCTTTCGGGGGAGTTGTCGTATACAGACAATTTAAACTGGATGAGCAGCAACGGATTGCCTTTGCAGGAGCGGGTAGGGCGGCATACGTCTTACGTGCAGAATAAACTGCAGATGATTCTTAATGCCGGAAATCTTGTTTACTCAATAAACTCACTGACACGATATTTGCGAAGGAGCGAAACTATGGGAGTTGACGACTCGACATCGACATACAATACAGGCGAGAGGATAATTCTCCAGCGTATGTTTACGCGTAACAGCGTATCTACGTCATTGCCGCTTTGGGGTAACCGCATCAGACTGAAATACAGCATGGAGTATCGCCGTGACAGGCTAAAGGAGGCTTCAAGCAGATTTATGCAAAATTATTATCTGCTCAACAACATCGGGTTCAACTACGCAATAGTATATGCATCCGGATCTGTTACGCTCGATGTGCCTGTTAATGTCTTCTACTCTTCAGTGCCTTGGCGGCATACAGACACAAGCGACACAAAAGTCTACGTTTCTCCGTCAATACTTTGGCGGCATGATTTTTCTCCGTCATGGCGCCTGAAAATAAACGGGAGCTTGAATGAAGACGCCGACAACTCAATATTATACTCTGACAGCATCTTGACAGGTTACCGCACACGCATGGTTCCATTTGACCGAATCGGCTGGAAACGCACGTCCAGTCTTTCTTTCTCGCTTAATTATGTCGACTTCGTAAGAATGTTCACATGGAATATTCTTGCATCGGCGTCATGGATAAAGAACGACTATCGTTATCATTATAGTTACGGAGAGAAATATACGTTGATAACGCCGGTTTGGGAAGACACTGATTCACGCATGATTATTGTGCAGACTTCCGCCGACAAGACGTTCTCTGACATTGGCTTCTCTGTCAACGGCAGAATAAACTATACAAGAAATGAACTGCCTGTTATGCAAAACAATGTGGAGCAGACCGTTAAATCAAACATCCTTTCGCCGTCGCTCAATTTAAGATGGAACAAGTTGTCATGGCTTCAGCTTTCAAACGAGACCACATTTAATCTTTCATGGCAGGACAAATATCAGAACAGTGCCGGATATTCGCTCAGAAGCTGGTTCGAAGCACTCAGGCTGTATGTCTACCCATTGAAAAAAATATCTATGGAGATAGACTGCGAATACACGTCAACCGAAACAGAGAGAGGCCAATATAACCGCAACACTTTTGTTGACTTTCGTATGACCTATAATCCGGTCAACCATATCGAGCTTGGTCTTACGCTGAGCAATGTTTTTGATAGGCACGAGTACGTAGAAGCGTCTTTTACAGGATTAAACTACCAATATTATTCCATGCCGTTGCGTGGTCGTGAGGTTCTGTTTAGTGTAAAATATGAATTGCATTGATTGCAAGGTGATGCATGGTTTTTATTAAAAAATGTATGTAGCACAGCTTATCTTGTTCCGACTCTTACTTTGCGTCAACACCCGATAAATACTCTATATCTAAAGCATCATTTGGTTTCATAATCAAGTGATGCCTTTTATTTTATCCAAAGTTATGAGCTTGCTATAATGTAAAATAATAGGATTGAGTGAAATGTCATTTTATTTAGAATATCGACATTTTCGCCTCGTATTATTAAAAATTAAATCAGCGACTAAGATAAATATCTAAGTCGCTGATTCTTTTCGGTGGGCCATCCAGGGCTTGAACCTGGGACCTCCAGATTATGAGTCTGTTGCTCTAACCAACTGAGCTAAAAGCCCTCTTAAACCTTGCGGTGTTAAGTTTTCGTGTGCAAAGGTATAGCTATTTATTCAAATAACCAAATATTTTTTGCAAAATATGCTTTAAATGACGAAGAAAAGTTGTTTTGCGGTAAAATATTCGTTAAAAAACCATGATTGTGGGCGTCTCGTTGATACAATTCAGCGAATTATGTTAACTTTGCAGAATGTAAAATTAACGGACTCATAATGAGGCTTACGGGTCTTGACGGGTCTGTGATGTTCAAGTCGGATTATAATATCAATTCATTATTTATACGTCTTAAATGAGTAACGAATTTAACCCATTATTCACCAATCAGCCCGGGCTGACGGATAATGAAGTGGAAAAGAGCCGTTCGGCGCATGGCGAGAATGTGCTTACACCCCCGGAGAGGACACCCTTGTGGAAACTTTATCTTGAAAAATACAAGGATCCGATAATCAAAATCTTACTTTTTGCAGCTGTTATCTCGCTCGGTCTTGCCGTAATCGAGAACAACTACATTGAGTCTATCGGCATTATCCTTGCCATAATCCTTGCCACCACCATCGGCTTTTACTTCGAGATGGACGCAGCCAAGAAGTTTAATGTGCTTACGGCTCTCGGCGAGGAGTCGCCCGTAAAGGTGCGCCGCAACGGCAAGGTGGTGCAGGTGGCACGCAAGGACATTGTCGTGGGCGACATTGTTATAATAGAAGTCGGCGACGAGATACCTGCCGACGGAACGCTTATCGAGTCGACCGACCTGCAGATAGACGAGTCGTCGCTCACCGGCGAGCCGATAATAACAAAGCATGCCGACCCCGACAAGAACGACAAGGAGGCCACTTATCCCTCGTCGAAGGTGCTGCGCAGCACTATGGTGATGAACGGCCGCGGCGTGTATCAGGTTATTGAGGTTGGAGATGCTACTGAAATAGGCAAGGTGGCACGCTCAAGTACGGAGATGACTTCGGTTAAGACTCCGCTGAACATGCAGCTCGACAAGCTTGCCAAGATGATAAGCAAGTTTGGTGTGGGCATATCAGTGGCAGCATTTGTGATATTCCTCGGCCGCGACATACTGACCGATCCGCACAACCTGTGGCATTCGGACAACTATCTCGGCATGGTGAAGGTGGTGCTCGAATACTTCATGATGGCCGTTACGCTCATTGTGATGTCTGTGCCCGAGGGCATGCCTATGGCCGTTACGCTCAGCTTGGCTCTCAACATGCGCCGCATGCTCAAGAACAACAACCTTGTGCGCAAGCTCCATGCCTGCGAGACAATGGGTGCCGTTACGGTGATATGCACCGACAAGACGGGTACGCTGACGCAAAACAGGATGCAGGTGGCCGACATGGCAATGTATGCCGACAACGTTGCTCTGTTTAATGAAGCCATAGCATACAACACAACCGCACATCTCGACGAAGAAGGCGGCAAGGGCATTGGTAACCCTACAGAAGTGGCCCTGCTGCTGTGGCTCGAGAAGAACAAGACTGACTATAAGGCGCTGCGCCAGGCAGACAACATAGAGCATCAGCTTCCGTTCTCTACCGAACGCAAGTATATGGCAACCATAGTTAAACGCGGCTCTGAGCGAGTGCTCTTCGTGAAAGGTGCGCCCGAGATTGTCGCCAAGTTCTGCGACATAGACGACGCGCGCCGCAACGAGATACGCGAGCGCCTTACGGGATATCAGAACCAGGCCATGCGTACACTGGCGTTTGCATATAAGGTGCTCGGCAACGGCGATGACATCGACACTGCCAAGCTTACGCCCGACGCTCACCTTACGTTCCAGGCCGTGGCAGCCATAAGCGACCCGATACGTCCCGACGTGCCCGCAGCCGTGAAGGAATGTATCGACGCAGGTATAACCGTTAAGATAGTAACCGGCGACACATCGGCCACAGCTATCGAGATAGCCCGCCAGATAGGCATCTGGGATGCCGATACGCCTGCCGAGGCTCAGATAACAGGTCCCGACTTTGCCGCTTTGAGCGACGATGAGGCTTTCAACCGTGTGATGAAGCTGAAAGTGATGAGCCGTGCAAGGCCGACCGACAAGCAGCGCCTTGTGAACCTGCTACAGAAACACGACGCCGTGGTGGCCGTTACAGGCGACGGAACCAACGATGCCCCTGCGCTCAACCACGCCCATGTGGGTCTGTCGCTCGGTTCGGGAACGTCGGTTGCCAAGGAGGCCAGCGACATGACGCTGATAGACGACTCGTTCCGCAGCATTGTCAACGCCGTTATGTGGGGCCGCTCGCTCTACCGCAACATACAGCGTTTCCTGTTCTTCCAGCTCGTAGTAAACGTTACAGCCCTGCTGCTCGTGCTTTGCGGCTCAGTGATAGGAACAGAGATGCCGCTCACCGTCACACAGATATTGTGGGTGAACATCATAATGGACACCTTTGCCGCACTGGCTCTGGCATCTCTGCCGCCGTCGGAAGAGGTGATGAAGGAGAAGCCGCGCAAGCGCACCGACTTTATCATCACACGCGGCATGGCCAAGGGCATCGTGTTCTGCGGCCTGGCATTCTTTGCCGTGCTGTTCGCATTGCTCCTGCACAGTCTGTCGAGCGGTGCCGACCTTCATATACATGAACTCTCGATATTCTTCACCACGTTCGTCATGCTGCAGTTCTGGAATCTGTTCAACGCCAAGTCGTTCGGCTCTAACCATTCGGCATTCCACGACTTTAAGCACGACAACGGTCTGCTGCTCGTCCTGCTGTTCATCCTTGCGGGCCAGTGGCTCATCGTAACCTTCGGCGGCAAGATGTTCCGCACGGAACCGCTGTCGGCCATGGAATGGATAACCATAATCGGCGCAACATCCATAGTAATGTGGGTAGGTGAGATATGGCGCGGAATAAAGAGGCTGAGATGCAAGAAATAAAGAACATAATATTCGACTTCGGCGGCGTGCTTGTCAATCTTGACAAGCATCGCTGCATCGAGGCTTTCGACAAGATTGGAGCACACGAGATAGTAAGGTACGTTGACGAGTGCCGTCAGGAAGACCTGTTTCACGACCTTGAGGTGGGCAACACCGGCGTTGAGGAGTTCTGCAACGAGGTGAGACGCATCTGCACCGGCTGCAATGCTGGCGATGCAGACATCTGCGAGGCATGGAACGCGCTGCTGACAGACATACCCCGCCAGCGGCTCGAAAAACTGGCAAGTCTCAAGGGGCGCTACCGCATGGTGCTGCTGAGCAACACCAACCCTATACACTGGCAGAAGGCCCTGGGCGGCATGTTCAGGAATGACGGCATGGATGTTGACTACTATTTTGAGAAAACATATCTGTCGTACCGCATGCACATGCTGAAGCCCGACCCGCAGATATTCGGCAAGGTGCTCATGGACTCGGGCATGGCGGCCTATGAGACACTGTTTATCGACGACTCGCCCGTAAACTGTGCTGCTGCCAGCCAGCTGGGCATGATGAGCCTTAACCTTACGGGCGACGAATGGCTCGACCGTGTGTGAAATAATAACCGTAAAGTAGCTTATGAGAACTATATTTACAGATACCGACAGCGCTGAGATGGCGCCCTGCGTGGCCACCATCGGATTCTTCGACGGCGTTCACCGCGGACACCGGTATCTCATAAAGTCTGTAACCGACTGCGCGACGGCCAGCCCTGAACTGCAGTCGACGGTGATAACCTTCGACCGACATCCGCGCCAGGTGCTCAACATGGAGTTTCAGCCCAAGCTGCTGTCTACGCTCGACGAGAAGCTGGCACTGCTGTCAAAAACCGGTGCCGACAACTGCGTTGTGCTCCACTTCGACCGCGAAATGGCTGCCATGACGGCCTACGACTTTATGCGCGACGTGCTGCGCGACCGCCTGAACGTAAGAAAACTCATCATGGGCTACGACAACCGCTTCGGCCACAGCCGTACCGAAGGCTTTGACGACTATGTGGGCTACGGCCGCGAGATAGGCATCGAGGTGGTGCGCGGCAATGCTTTCGTGCTCAACGGCGTCAACGTAAGTTCCTCGGTTATACGCACATTCCTTTCCGGAGGCGAGGCCGACATGGCTGCCATGTGCCTTGGCTATCCTTACTTCTTTTCAGGTAAGGTGAAGGGCGGCTACCGTGAGGGACGCAAACTGGGTTTTCCTACGGCCAACATTGAGGTGGACGATGCGCAGAAGCTGATACCCGAGCATGGCGTTTATGCCGTGAAAGTAAGGGTGGAGGGCTGCGACGGTCTGCTCAACGGCATGATGAACATCGGCACACGGCCAACCTTTGACGGCCATGAAACCACGCTCGAGGTTAACATCTTCGACTTTGAGGAAGATATCTACGGCCGGCAGGTAGACGTGCTGTTCTATCACCGCCTGCGCGACGAGCAGAAGTTCTGCTCAATAAAAAAGCTCGTAGACCAGCTGTGGCTCGACCGCGAAGCTGCCGAAAAGATACTCGAAAGGGCATGATTGCTAAGTGCGATGCGCCCATTCGCACATATTTTTCCTGTTAAAACATAGTTTTATCACATAAATTCAAGAAATGAAGAAAGCATTATTATATCTGTTTGCATTCATCTGCATACAGTATTTCGTGTCGTGGGCGGTGTTTGCCGTGTGGCTTCTCGCCGCCGGCCATTCCTCGTCAGACGTGCTCGCCGTGCTTAACGGTCAGAAGCTTGAGCTGATAACCGCCCCCATGCAGATACTTTCGTGCGCTGTTTACAGTGCCCTCACGCTTGCGCTGTTTGTCTGGCGCAAGTGGGCCGTGCTCTCGCCTGCCTATCTGCGTTCAGGCAAGTGGGGCATATTCTTCTGGAGCGGCATAGCCTCGCTCGGCACTCTGCTGCCTTCGGTGTGGCTTCAGAGCCTTATGCCTGACTTGGCCAACACGTCAGAAGAAACATTCCGCCAGCTCATGAGCAGCCAGTATGGCTATTTTGTGCTCTGCCTGCTGGTTCCGTTTGTTGAGGAGACCGTGTTCCGCGGCGCCATCCTCAAGTCGCTTCTCGGCAGCTTCTCGCGTCCGTGGGTGGCCATATTGATATCAGCCGCCGTGTTTGCCGTCATCCATCTTAATCCTGCCCAGATGCCTCATGCCTTCCTCATAGGTCTGTTGCTCGGCTGGATGTATTACCGCACGGGGAGCATCCTGCCCGGTGTGGCCGTCCATTGGGTAAACAACACCGTGGTGTACGTTTTGTGCACACTGTTCCCGCATATAGCCTCGATGAGCAGTCTCGACGGGCTTTTCGGCGGCAATCAGAAGAGTGTGGTGCTGTCGCTGATATTCTCTATGTTCATATTCCTGCCCGCCATTTATCAGCTCAACATGCGGATGAAAAAGTAAAGAAAACTGATAATTTCCGTACGTTTAACGCTCTCAGAATGGCGATGCCGGCGGCAAAGCCGTAAGTCGGCGCAAAAAGCGCGAAAAATTGCATGTTTTGTTATGTGCTTTATTATCAGTGCTTTACGCCGTTTCTTGGATGCAGACGCAATGGTTAAAATATATTACTATACCGTTTATGGTGCAAAAGTGGCCGCTTTACATATCGTAAAGCGGCCACTTTTGCTTCAGAAATGCACTTTTTTGCCCGTAAAATCCTTCTTCAGCCATCATAATATGAACTTGATGGTAAACAGATGTTAAAGGATGCCGGTCTTTTATCTGTAAAATTTAACATCTGTTGTGCTTTGTGATTCTAGAACGGAAAATATTTTTGTCATAAGTTTTTACTGTCTCCAAATTGTCCATGACAGTCTGCTTTAGTCGTCTCAAATAGCGCATAATCTTGATCTGCCGTTGCTCTGCATATAGTTTTGTCCGGCAGTGGCATTTGTGCATTCTGTTGGCATTTGTCGCTTCTTTTATGCCGTCAGCCCTCTGCTCTTTTCATGTGGACAGCCATGCCTGTGGCGGAAGCTGACAGCCGAGGCTATATGTAGGGTTAAACCGATGGATAATGCTTACTTCTTGGTTATAATTATAAAAAAAGAGCCGTGCGCATCTGTGCACAGCGGCTCCTCTCGTCAACAAAAGATATTATGCAACCGATGTCGCATCGTTAAATAATAATGATACACTAATACTCTATTGTTCGTAGTCAACAAGGTTGGCTGGCTGTTAGCAGGTCTTTTAGTAAGGAATATATGATTATCCCATTCCTCTGAACGGGACAGATCATAATTCCTGCGCATCATTTATCCTGAAAAACATTCATCTTTTTATCTGTTATATGCCGATTCGCCGTGCTCGTAGATGTCGAGGCCCTCTTCCTCTACACGTTTGTCTACACGCAGTCCGGCAATCTTCTTTATTGCATAGAACATCAGGCAACCTGAGGCGGCAGCCCAGGCGTCTATGCATATAATGCCCATGCACTGGGCCCCAAGCAAACTCAAGTCTCCGCTGTACATCAGTCCTCCGTCAACGGCTAGCAGTCCTGTCATCAGCGTGCCCAATATGCCGCATACGCCATGCACGGAGCTTGCGCCCACGGGGTCGTCTATGTGGAGCCTGGTGTCTATAAATTCAATGGCAAATACAAGTACGGTTCCGCATACAAGGCCTATGACTACTGCACCTGCAGGCGACACAATGTCGCATCCGGCTGTAATGCCCACAAGTCCGGCCAGTATGCCGTTTAGCGTAAGCGAGAACGAGGGCTTGCCGTATTTAATCCAGCTTACGCACATAGTGGCTATGCCTCCGGCTACGGCTGCAAGGTTTGTCGTGAGAAAAACGTGAGATACCGCCGTGCGGTCGGCCGCTGTGGCTACGGCAAGCTGCGAGCCGGGGTTGAATCCGAACCATCCGAACCACAGGATGAACACCCCGAGGGCTGCCAGCGTAAGGTTGTGTCCCGGTATGGCCTTGCTTTTGTTGTTCTTGTCGTATTTTCCTATGCGCGGTCCGAGGATGAATGCCCCTGTGAAAGCCAATACACCTCCTACGGAATGCACTACGGCAGACCCGGCAAAGTCGTGGAAAGTATGTCCGAAAGTACGCATCATGAAGGAGTCTCCGTTGCCGTCCATGAGCCATCCTCCTCCCCATGTCCAGTGGCCTTCCACCGGATAAATTATTAGTGAGATTAAAATTGAATAAATAACGTACATGCTGAACTTCGTGCGCTCTGCCATTGCTCCTGACACTATCGTTGCTGATGTTGCGCAGAACACCGTCTGAAACATAAGAAAGCCCTCGGTGGGCAGTCCGGCCGGGTGAGTGTAGAACGAAAGGTCGCAGAAGTTTGGCGCTCCGATGAATCCTTCGCCACCGCTGCCGAACATGAAGCCAAAGCCGACGAACCAGAACAGCAATGAGCCGACCATGAAGTCGACAAAGTTCTTGAACAATATGTTCACTGTGTTCTTGCTCCTGGTGAATCCTGCCTCGCAGAAGGCAAATCCAGGCTGCATGAAGAATACGAGCATTGCGGCAAGGAGCATCCATACCGTATTTAATCCTATTGTCAAATCTGTCATAATCCTAAAAACTTTAAGTGCAAATAACTTTACCTTGATAAACATTCCTGTCATGCCGTCGTTGGCAGGAATGTCTTATTATATGTAACAAAATACCACTTTTGGTCTAGATGAAGATATTGTTGTCATTAACGGCATAGACGGCTTTTGCCGAAGAAGCAGCAGCTATTTCTCCTGCTCCGCATTATATAGGGCGATGTCTCCCTGCTCGCCTGTGCGTATGCGTATGGCATTTTCAATTGGTATCACGAATATCCTTCCGTCGCCAATCTCTCCTGTGTATGCAGCCTTTTGTATTGCTGCAACCGTCTTTTCGACATTCTTTTCTCTTACCACTATGCTGATTAGAGTGCGTTCTATGCAGCTCGTGTCATACATTACGCCGCGATAGATACGTGCCTGGCGCGTTTTTCCTTCGCCCCTTACGTCATAGTAAGAAAACCATTCAATGTCTGCCGCAAGCAAAGCCTCCTTCACTTCCTCAAATTTTGTCTTACGGATAATTGCTTCAATTTTCTTCATGATTGATTGCTTTTTGATAATTAATAATGGTTTTATCTTTTCGTTTTGTAATTTATGCCTGCAAAATTATGTCAATATGTTCGTAAATGCAAATGTATTATGTCGTTATGTTTGTTGGAATGTAATTTTTCTTTTAAAATGTAATCAAAATAAAGTTTTGTTGTTGTAAATTGTAAGTATAATAGTTTTATATAGAACAAAGTGTAGTAAGAATGACGCCGTGATGAAAATTGTTGAATTATTATATATGGATATCGGTTCGAGTGATAATCGTTAATTTATATGGCTGCATATGTTTTAATCTATTATTAAATTGATGTATTTGAGAGTTAAATGTAATTTTTAGTTTAAAGTTGTGTAATAATTCGACAAAAATAGGAAAATGTTTCACAAGATGTTGTAAATTTGCATTGAAAATCATGCAAAAAGAAAACATTAACGTGAAAAGATAATCATAATGACACCAACAATGATTAGATTTACGAAGATGCACGGAGCCGGGAATGATTATATTTATGTTAATACGTTGCTGTATAATATTCCTTCTCCTGTTGAGGCTGCCATAAAGTGGAGTTCGCGCCATAAGGGCATAGGCAGCGACGGACTGGTGCTGATAGGGCGTCCTGTGTCTGCCGATGCCGATTTTTCCATGCGCATATTCAATGCCGACGGTTCTGAAGCAATGATGTGCGGCAATGCCTCAAGATGCATTGGAAAGTATCTTTATGAAAAAGGCATGACGTCGAGTCGTACTATACGCCTCGAAACTCTTTCGGGAATAAAAACTCTGAACCTGCATGTCTGCGGACAGAAGGTTGACAGCGTAACCGTAGATATGCTTGAGCCGCGCTTTGATGTGGCCGGGCAGTTTGTGCCTAGGACAGACGCCGAGGCGGGAGGTATGCTTGAAGCCGGCGGAAAACTCTTTAAAGGCACGTTCGTGTCGATGGGTAATCCGCATTTCGTGATATTTACGGACGCTGAAGGCCTTGCCGACGTAGAGACCTACGGGCGCTTGCTGGAGCATCACGAGGCTTTCCCTGCACGCTGTAATATAGAGTTTGCCCATCTCGTTGAGAAAGACACGCTGCGTACAAGGGTGTGGGAGCGAGGAAGCGGCATAACGATGGCATGCGGCACCGGGGCATGTGCCACGGCTGTTGCGGCGGCAAAGCTCGGAGTGGCAGGCTGCAGCAGTAAGGTCGTGATGGACGGAGGCACGCTCGAAATTGAATGGAGAGAAACTGACAATCATGTTTATCTTACTGGCGGTGCCGAATTTGTGTTTGACGGCGAGATACCGCTTCCCTGATAAGGTTGCGGATATAAGCATAAATCAGATTAGGTGAGTTTTTTAAAGACAAAAGATTGTATCAGGAATTTTTAGAAACAGGCAGAGGCCGGAATTAGGAACAGTCACAACATAGAAAAGAAAATAACTTAAACATCAATAAAAATAAATATGGCATTAATAAACGAACATTATCTAAAACTGACAAAAAACTATCTGTTTGCCGACATCGCGAAAAAGGTGAATGCCTTTAAGGTGTCGCATCAGAAGGCCAACGTGATAAGCCTTGGCATCGGCGACGTTACGCGTCCTCTGTGTCCTGCTGTTATCAAGGCCATGCACAAGGCCGTTGACGAGATGAGCACCAGGGAAGGCTTTCACGGATACGGTCCTGAACAGGGATACATGTTCCTGCGTGAGGCTATCGTGAAGAACGACTATCTTTCGCGCGGCATACATATCGACCCGAGTGAGGTGTTCGTCAACGACGGTGCAAAGAGCGACACGGGCAACATTGGCGAGCTGGTGCGCTGGGACAACAACTTCGGCGTTACCGATCCGGTATATCCCGTATATGTCGACTCTAACGTGATGTGCGGCAGGGCTGGTGCGCTTGTTGACGGCAAGTGGAGCAACGTTACCTACATACCATGTACGGAAGAGAATAACTTTGTGCCACAGATACCCGACCAGCGTGTCGACATAATATACCTGTGTTATCCGAACAACCCTACGGGAACAGTCATAACGAAGGAGGAACTGCGCAAATGGGTGAACTATGCGCTGAAAAACGACACTCTGATATTCTATGACGCTGCATACGAGGCTTATATTCAGGACGACGACATTCCCCATTCAATCTATGAGATAAAAGGGGCGCGCAAGGTTGCGATAGAGTTCAGAAGCTTCTCGAAGACGGCAGGATTCACCGGCGTTAGATGCGGCTATACGGTTGTGCCCAAGGAACTTACGGCTGCCAGCATAGACGGCAAGGAGCGCTATCCGCTTAATCCGATGTGGAACCGTAGGCAGTGTACCAAGTTTAACGGCACAAGCTATATAAGCCAGCGCGCAGCCGAGGCTATATATACCCCCGAAGGCAAGGAGCAGGTAAGGGAGACTATAAAATACTATATGGACAACGCCAAGATAATGCGTGAGACGCTGACATCTTTAGGACTGAAGGTGTATGGCGGCGTAAACGCTCCGTATCTCTGGGTGAAGACTCCGGGCAACATTGACAGCTGGAAATTCTTTGAGCAGATGCTCTATGGAGCGCAGGTGGTATGCACGCCGGGCGTAGGCTTCGGGCCGAGCGGCGAAGGCTTCGTAAGGCTTACAGCCTTCGGTGAGCGTGAAGACTGCAAGGAGGCCATGCGCCGCATAAGTCTGTGGATGCAGAAGTAGAATGCGGCATGGCGCCGGGCCGTAAGGTTTCTGCTTGACGGGCGTAAGTACACACCGGGCGACGTGGCGTCATTGACATGTGGGTGAGTGGTGGCGTGTGGCGCATGTTATGCCAATTTAAGTCTGCGAAAGACTTACTTTGTATTATAAATTGCGCTATGAATGTAAAAAAAAGCAACATTTATCTCATAAAAAAGTGTCATAATGAAATTTAGCATTATCTTTGCATATGTTTTCAGATAAAGAATAGGCATAAGTATAATAAATAAAACTTTTTAACAATGACAAACTTAAGATTTCAGGTTGTTGAAGAGGCTTTCAAGAAAAAGCCGCTGGAAGTAATGGTTCCGCTGGAACGCCCGTCAGAATACTTCGGCAAGTATGTCTTCAATAGGGCAAAGATGTATAAGTACCTGCCTGCAGATGTATATGACAAGCTCATTGATGTCATTGACAACGGTTCGCGACTCGACCGCTCTATAGCCGATGCAGTGGCTGCCGGCATGAAGCAGTGGGCCGAGGAGAACGGCGTTACACACTACACTCACTGGTTTCAGCCGCTTACAGAAGGCACTGCCGAGAAGCACGACGCCTTCATAGAGCACGACGGCAAGGGCGGCATGATAGAGGAGTTCTCGGGCAAGCTGCTCGTACAGCAGGAGCCTGACGCAAGCTCGTTCCCCAACGGCGGTATCAGAAACACCTTCGAGGCACGCGGATATTCAGCCTGGGATCCCACATCACCCGTGTTCATCATGGACGACACGCTGTGTATTCCTACTATCTTCATCTCTTACACCGGCGAGGCTCTCGACTACAAGGCTCCGCTGCTGCGTGCCCTTCACGCTGTGAACACTGCCGCAACTGAGGTTTGTCATTATTTCGATCAGAGAGTAAAAAAGGTTACATGCAACCTTGGATGGGAGCAGGAGTATTTCCTCGTTGACGAGGGACTCTATAGCGCACGTCCTGACCTGATGCTTACAGGACGCACCCTGATGGGCCACGACTCTGCCAAGAACCAGCAGATGGACGACCACTACTTTGGCACCATCCCCGACCGCGTACAGGCCTTCATGAAAGACCTTGAGGTGCAGGCTCTCGAACTGTCGATCCCCTGCAAGACACGCCATAACGAGGTTGCTCCCAACCAGTTTGAGATAGCTCCTATATTCGAGGAGACCAACCTGGCCATCGACCACAACATGCTGCTCATGTCGCTCATGAAGAAAGTGGCACGCAAGCACGGCTTCCGCGTACTGCTGCATGAGAAGCCCTTCGCAGGCATCAACGGTTCGGGCAAGCACAACAACTGGAGCTTGTCTACCGACACCGGCGTGCTGCTGCATGCACCGGGCAAGACCCCTGAAGACAACCTGCGCTTCGTTACCTTCATCGTTGAGACTCTCATGGGCGTATACAGACACAACGGACTGCTCAAGGCTTCTATCATGAGCGCAACCAACGCCCATCGTCTGGGAGCCAACGAGGCACCTCCGGCAATCATATCTTCGTTCCTCGGCAAGCAGCTGTCAGAACTGCTCGACCATATAGAGAACAGCAACAGCAAGGACCTGTTCAACGTGGCAGGCAAGCAGGGCATGACGCTCGATATACCTGAGATACCCGAACTGCTCATAGACAACACCGACCGCAACCGTACAAGTCCGTTTGCCTTTACAGGTAACCGCTTCGAGTTCCGTGCCGTGGGCAGCGAGGCCAACTGTGCTTCGGCCATGATAGCCCTCAACACTGCCGTGGCTGAGGCTCTGACCGACTTCAAGAAACGCGTTGACGCCCTCATCGAGAAGGGACAAGACCAGACCAGCGCCATCATCGACGTGCTGCGCGAGGACATCAAGACCTGCAAGCCCATACGCTTCGACGGAAACGGATATTCTGACGAGTGGGTTGAGGAGGCCAAGCGCCGCGGACTCGACTGCGAGACAAGCTGTCCGCTTATCTTTGACAACTACCTGAGCAAGGAGTCGATAAAGATGTTTGAAGACATGAACGTGATGAGCGAGAAAGAGCTTGCTGCCCGCAACGAGGTTAAATGGGACACCTACACCAAGCGCATACAGATTGAGGCACGTGTAATGGGCGACCTGTCGATGAACCACATCATACCTGTGGCAACCCATTATCAGAGCCAGCTGGCCAAGAACGTTCAGAACATGCTGCAGATATTCTCTAAGGAGAAGGTTGAGAAACTCTGCTCGCGCAACATCAAGATTATTGAGGAGATTGCCGAGCGCACGCAGATAATAGAGAACGGCGTTGACGAGCTTATCAACGCGCGTAAGGTGGCCAACAAGATTGAGAGCGAGCGCGAGAAAGCCATAGCATATCACGACACGGTGGCTCCAAAGATGGAGGAGATACGCTACCACATAGACAAGCTCGAGCTTATCGTTGCCGACGAGCTCTGGACTCTGCCTAAGTATCGTGAGCTGCTCTTCATAAGATAATAGCCAGACATTATCAATATAAAGACTGACGGCAGTGGGGCTGATGTGCCCCGTGTGTGCCGCCGAACATATAATTTTAACGTGACAATCTATTTCTTTTATTGATTGTTTTAAGTTAACTGACGGGAAGTCTCTGTGAAGAGGCCTCCCGTTTTATTTTGTGTCTTATCATGTTTTCCGCCCTGCTCATGGGCTTTGCTACGTGGTAAAAACTTATGACAAAAATATTTTCCGTTCTGGAAAATGAAAATATAACGGATGTTAATTTTATTGGATAAAAATGTTGTATGGTTAACATACGTTTACTTTTATCATACTATTAAAGGAATAAAAGCATGGTTTTTTGAGTCTGAAAGCATGCTTTACGGACGAAAAGCGGGCATGTTTTGCAGCGTAAGTGGCCCACTTTTGCACCGTAAACGGCATAGTAATATTTTTTAACCATTGCAGTTTTGTCTCTTCTTGGGCATAAAGTGCTGATAATAAGGAAGATGACAAAACTGCAATGTTTTTCGTGTTTTTTGCGCCAAACTATGGCTTTGCCACGGGCATCGCTGTTCTGAGAGCGTCAAACGGACGGAATTTATCCGATTATTTTACAAAACGGCATTCCGGGCAGCATGGTCTTTTGCTGCCGCCGGGTGCATCGGCTCTGTACCGGCGTCATGCATACGAGTGCATTCCGCCGAGAAAATAGTTCACGCCGAAGTATGTCATCAGTATTGTGGCAAAGGCCGCCACCATAAACACGTGCCACGGCATGGGCCTGCGCATCATCGGGAGCGACGTCCCGTGTGCAGCCGCGGCATACACCATGAAGGTTATCAGCGCCCACACCTCCTTGGCGTCCCAACTCCAGTAGGTGCCCCACGACACGTTGGCCCACACCGCGCCTACGAATATGCCTACGGCCAGGGCCGCCATGGCAGGATAGTAAAACAATTGCGACAGGGCGTGCAGGGCTGCAAGCTGAGCGGCGAGCCCCTCTGCACGACTGCCCCTCATGGCGCGCAGCAGCAGGGCCGTTATGCCGCAGATGAAGGTGAGCGAGAGCAGGGCGAAGGCCGTCATTATCACCGACACGTGGATGCTGAGCAGGGGCGACTGCAGCACCGGCATGATGTGGGTTATCTGCGGATCCATCTGGCTTATGTGCGACACGAGCAGGAAGAAGCCCGACATGATGAAGCCGAAGGTGAGCACTATGGCGAAACGGCAGCAGCGACGCCGCCATGATTATCAATGCCATGAGCAGCATCGTCTCGTAGCCGTTTGCCATGGGTGCGGTGCCCCTTATCAGCCAGCGCAGAGCCACGCAGAGAGTGAGCGCCGCGAAAGAAAGCAGCATGACAGCTACTGCAATTTTCATTAGCATGCTGCCGCGCAAGGTGCGCCTTGTGGGGCGTGTCATAAGCCAGAGGACGGCAAACAGCGTGGCGAAGCCCATGCCGAGATTGAGCATGAAGAGAATGGTGGCAAAGGGCACGGCGTTATACAGCCGTTCGGCACGCGTCTGCATGCCCGAAGGCAGCGAGCTGCCGGCGTTTTTGTGCTGATAGCGCAGCATCTTGTCGGCAATGTTGCCCACAGAAGCCATGTTGCCGGCTAGCGCCTCCTGATATATCAGTGAAAATACGTTCTGCATATACTGTCTGTCGGCCGGGGCTACGGCAGAGTCGGGCATGATGTCTGTTGGGGCATACCATGTGGTGTTGCCGTTGACGGTATACGGAAACACCTTAAGCTGCTTGCCGCGCCGCAGGTCCATCACGAGCTGTATTCGCGCGTCTACGTCGGCCACCTGGCGGTGAAACTCATCGTCGTGCCCGTTGTAGTATTCGTTCAGGTAGGGGCCAATGATGTATCCGCCCATCATGTCGTTGAAGAAGGTGTTTATGGTGCAGTGGCGGGGCAGCTGCAGCCTGTCGCGCAGGGCGCCGCCCTTCAGTCGGAGCAGCGGCTCTCGGCTCCACTCGTCGGGCCACATCACGAAGCCCATCAGCACCTGTTCTGCCGTGTAGCCGCCGTAGTTTGCGCTGCCGCACAGCTTCTTCGTGAAGTCTATGGCGAGAGTCTGCAGCGGGCATACGCGGTTGTTGTAGAGAACATACAGCCGTCCGAACTTGTCGGCAGTCTCCTTGGGCAGCGTTGTTGCGCCGTGAGCCATGAACGTAGTGGCGACAAGCAGCGCAAAGGTCATCATTCCCTTTCTCACGATGTCGCTGCGCAGCAGGCGGCGGTAAGGCCCCTTGGGGTCGATGAGCATCCACATCATTGCAATAAAGAGCAGGGCGTAGCCGCAGTAGGTTACGGGTATGCCCCACGGGTCGCGGTTGACCGAGAGCACGCTGCCGCGCATGTCGGGGTCGTAAGACATCTGATAGAGCCTTACAGACTTGTAGCTGAATATGTTGTTCATCGAAACAAGTGCCTCTGTGGTCTTGTCGCCGTCGGTAACGGTGAGCCTTGTTACATAGTCGGCCGCGGCTTTTGTGCCGTCGTGATAGTGTATGTCGAACGACTTCAGCCTTAACTTGAACGGCAGCGTGTGCCGTATGTCGCCGTCTTTCGTGCTGACCACATACGTGTCGGTTGTCTCGCCGAGCCGCAGCCTTACCGTGCCTTGCGATGCCGACACGTGGGTGAGCAGGGCGCCGAGCAGTATCACGACGAACGAGCCGTGGAGCAGCAGCACCG
>ERZ779809.86-NODE-86-length-31234-cov-4.0389_pt1 | contig 31234 bp, 14 predicted proteins | sample MGYA00511096_ERZ779809 | MGnify/ENA primary metagenome ERZ779809 (study PRJEB29588, sample SAMEA2157192) | human gut metagenome | biome: human gut; feature: human-associated habitat; material: faeces | place: Denmark | collected 2008/2010 ...
GGGCGAGGAGTTTGAGCTGCCGCGCTATAACTTCCAGTCGGGACGCAGCGAGAAGAGCGGACGCAGGCTGAAACTGCTGCCCGACAACGTGCTCGTAGTGGAAGGCATCCACGCACTCAACCCCGAGCTCACGGCCAAAATACCAGAGGAACAGAAGTTCCGCGTGTATGCATCGGCACTGACAACCATACTGCTCGACACGCACAACTATATACCGACGACAGACAACCGACTGCTGCGCCGCATCATACGCGACTACAAATACCGCGGTGTGAGCGCCGCCGAGACCATACGCCGCTGGCCGAGCGTGCGTGCCGGAGAGAACAAGTGGATATTCCCCTATCAGGAGAACGCCGACGTGATGTTCAACTCTGCCCTGCTCTTCGAGCTTGCCGTCATAAAGAGCCAGGCCGAACCGCTGCTCGAGCTTGTGCCTGAGAACATGGAGGAGCACGCCGAGGCCTACCGCCTGCTGAAGTTCCTCAAGTATATCGCCCCGATACCCAACCGCCAGCTGCCGCCTACGTCGCTGCTGCGCGAGTTCCTTGGCGGCAGTTCGTTCAAGTACTGATGCCGTTGCTTTTAGCATTATTTCAATAAAAAACAATATAGCCGGATGTCTTTATACATATATTTAATAAAGACGTCCGGCTATTTCTTTGCATACGTCATATGCAATACTACAAGTTGAAGGCTGAAGACGCATTGCAGCCACGCCGACAGGCTGTTCTCTCCACACTAACAGTGCCGGCTTTGCCATGACGGTGCGGCATACTGCATGCCCGGCAGTCGGTCATAAGCCAATCACCAGCTGCCGACAGCCTTGCCGACACAGCACGAGGGGGTCTGTCTTACCCATAATACTTTCTGCCTGAAACGTCATGCCCGCATCCAAACCGTCACGCCAATAACGCATCTGTCTTTAAAATCTTCCGTTTAATTCGCATTTATTACTGATTAAGCAACATAAAACAGGGTCTTTTTACTTCATATTGATACATATGAAGTGAAAACGGCAGGATATTTTAAAGAAAACAACAACATTTATTTAAATTTGCAAATGACAGACACTTTGTTACCTCGAAGTATCATATTATGTTTAATTTAAATTGTTATACTCATGAGAAAGACGTTACTTTTATTGGCTGTTGCACTTGCAACATTTGCTGAAAATGCATGGGCAGACAAAAGCTTTAAGACATTACCGGAGTTAACTTACGGAGTGGCGATTTCACCCAGCGGACAATATCTTGTAGGAGTGAATCCCTCATACATGGTTGACGGCTCTTATTCTGTCAGCTATCTGTATGACACCAACACAGGTGAGACACAGTGGCTTACCGAGTTTGACCAAAACGACTTCAGCAAGTCAGGAGAGTTTCAGGCCGTAAACGACGCCGGCGTGATTTGCGGAGCATCAAAGGACCCGGATCTTCTCATAACTTACTCTGACATGTTTGGCACATCAACCAGACCTGCCAACTCAGCCGCGATATGGAAAGACGGCAAATGCACGCTTCTTTACTACGGCGACTTCGACACATCTAAGTTTGAAATCCTCGGCGACGGCTCACAGGCTACAGACATCTCGGCCGACTCAAAAACCGTCTGCGGATATATCAGCACAGGCAATGCCGCATCATTCTATCCATGTATGTGGAAAGAGGGCAACGACGGCAAATGGACTCTCGAGTGGCTCGCATTACCTGAAGATGCCAAAGGCGGAAGACCTTACTTCATCTCTGACGACGGCACTACTATTGTAGGAACGATTACAGACGCTACAAACAACCAGCAAGTGGCACTATGGAAAGACGGAACATACACCATCGTTACAGACGAGCAGATAGGATGGGAGTCTTCAAGCTACGGCGGACAGGTGAAGATATTGTCAGTGAGCGCTAACGGCAAGTTCATCGTAGCCAAGAATCCATCCAACATGGTATATCTCTACAACATTGAAGCCAATGAAGGACGCAAGATTCCTGCCTTCGATACAACTGCCAACATAGAATATGCAGCCGTGGACAACGACGGCAACGTGGTGGCTGCCTATAACTATGGCTCTATATTCTTCGGCGGAGACGTATATACACGCCCGTTCTGGTACTCATACAAGGAGGACCGCAACCTCGACTTCCCTTACTATATGCAGCTGTTTGCCAGCGGAGTTACTCCCGACTTCACATTTGAGTATGGCGAGAAGACACAGGCTGTGCCCATGGCAATATCTGCCGACGGCAACGTAATAGTAGGAAACATCGACATCTATGCTGCCGTAGGACAGAAGGCTAAGTGCTGGATTCTGAAATCAGAAAGATACGACGTGTCTATCCCTGTAACCCCGTCAGGACTCTCTGCCAAGTCGGAGGCTTTAGGACAGGTTACGCTGACATGGGCAAAGGACGAGACTAAATATGAAGACCTTACCCTGAAGTCATACAACATCTACCGCGACGGCAAAAAGGTTGCCAACGTTACAGCCGACAAGCCGATGACTCTGACCGAGAACAACGTTCCGGCAGGACACCCGGGCTATGCCGTTGAAGCAGTGTTCGAGACAGCAGAGGGCGGCGAGATGCTTTCGCCAAAGTCAAACATTCTGAAGGCTTCTGTGCCCGACACATACGACATGCCTCTGTTCGACGACTTCTCGTCAAACTCTCTTGAGACAAACTACTGGGAGTCTAAAGTTGAATACGGCGATCCTACTGACGCAATGTGGGGCATCATACAGGACTACGGACTGATGGGCAGCAGCATTTCTTACATGGTATTCTCACAGCAGCCTTATTCAGGAAGCCTCATATCACGCCCGCTCGACGCCACAAAGGCAGAATCAGTAAGCCTGTCGTTCTTCATGCAGATGACACCGCTGAACTCTGCAGACCAAGATCTCGAGAAAGACTCTATCAGCGTTGACATCTCTACCGACTTCGGAAAGACATGGAAGGAGATAAAGGCATGGTCGCTGAAAGACATCTATGCACAATACAGCTACAACGTAATCAGCCTCGACATCTCTGCCGGAACAACAGGCAAGATCTTCCAGCTGCGTCTGCGCAAGCACGGACAGGGCGTTGCTCAATACATGATGTACGTAGACAACCTGAGGATTGAGGCCGGAGGCTCTGGCTCAAAGGCTCCTGCCGGACTTACAGGCACACTGGGCAAAGACGGCAAGTCGCTCTCACTGATGTGGCAGAACCTCTCAGGCGCTTACCAGCTCAACTACATCAACGATCCTTCTTTCATCAACAAATACACCATAGGCAACGAAGGCAAGGAACTTATTGCCGCCAACAAGTTTGAACCTGAAGACCTGGCTGCATACAAGGGCAAATATCTCTCAGGCGTGCAGACAACCATCAACTACTACAGCACAGAAGAGGAAGTAAAGGGCATACACGCTTCAGTAGTAGTGTTTGAAGACGGCAAGATGGTACGCGAACAGGAAATAAAGGACATGACATACAACGAGGCTCTGACCGTTGCTCTCGACGAGCCGCTCCTCATCGACGGAACCAAGGAGCTGATGATAGGTGTTAAGATCTTCGACTACGACGAGCAGCAGATACCTATATGCTACATTATAAGCGACAAGTTTGTTGCAGGCAAGAGCGACCTCTACTCTGAAGACAACGGCGCAAGCTGGCTGAAACTCTCTGAATTCTACAACGAGCAGGGCACACCTGAACAGGGCTACTGCTGCTGGGACATCACCGGATGCATCACAGACACTCCTGAATTCACACCGGTTGCAGAGGGCGATCTGTTTGCATACAACATCTACCGCGACGGCGAGCAGCTCAACGAAGGAGTAATCGACAGACTGCAGACCCGCTTCACCGATCCCGAACCTACTGAGGACGCATGCTACCAGGTAGTTGGCTTCTTCTACGACGGAACGAAGTCAGAGGCTTCTGAGCAGTTCTGCCTCGACGACGTAACAGGCATTGAGCACAACATAGCCGACAACGTGACGATAACACGCAATGAAGGCGACAACTGCCTGACCATCAACGGCAAGTTTGACAATGCTACTCTCGTTGACATCAGCGGCGTATGCGTGTCACGCTCTGAAGGCAACCGCCTGTCGCTGAACGGAGTTAAGGCCGGCATCTACATCATCAGCATCAATGTTGACGGCAGAGTTTACACACAAAAGATGATTGTAAAGTAAAAGTCAGCAGCTAATCCTGCTGCATGATTATCACCCTAACCTATTTTCAGGCGGCTCTTTCCTTGCGAAAGGGCCGCCTTCTTCATCCCTTGCCGGTGGTCATGCCGTGCCTGCAGCGCATATCATGGCGGCACACGGCACCCCACTACTCACGCCCATTGCCGCCGCACAGCCCCCGACAGCAGAAAGTTCTTCAGCGCGTGCCACTGCGGCAACGGCCGAATACACATTGAGCCGCATTGAAGCAAAACGCTTACACATTGATTTATGCTGACGCTCTCATACTGCGATATTTGAAAATTAAAATCTCCCGGCCGCAAAAACGGGCAGTTTTCGCGTGCAGTCGCAACAGTCTAAGCATCAGAGTGTTATACTCATAAAGAGCATAATGTGCAACATTTTTTGTCCCAATTAGGACAAAAAAGCCATTATTTCAATAAAAAAACAGGCCCGTTTACGGTGCAAAAACCGCCTGTTTCTAATCCAAAAGTGGCCGAGTAATTTTTCAAAAGCATACCTTTTGCATGATAATGTAAATATTGTTTACCGCCGCCAAGCCTCCGCTGCCCTCAGAAATTCTATTTCGTCTGAAAATCCTGACAAAACTCTGATGACACATTGCCATGCCTGACTGCTGTAAAGACGACAAAAAGAAATGTCTCCACAACACGATGCACGATTATTATGTGTGCCGTGTTGCAGAGACAACATTACCCAATAAAAACAATCTTAAAACCCAAAATCGGTCAGCAGACCGCATATTATGTTCATCAGCCAAACTAATACCTTCGTCTGTCATTGTGCTTTCTGTCGGCATTTTGCCGTTAGCCTTATCCTTACACAGGCAGCCACGACGGCGTAAAAGATGACGGCTGTAAGCTCAATATAAGACATGGATGCGGCTGAAACATGAAGAAATCATTAAATAAAAAGCCCGCACCTGCCACACGGCAACAAGAACGATAGGAACAAATTGCCATAAGGCTTTCCGTAACGGAACGGCACGACTGCCAGAACCACACGAAACTGCCGGCACGGGCCTTGGCGCTGTCAGTCTCAGCGCTTTATAAAACTTTTGATGTTGTCAGGTATTACGGGCATGGCGCCGCTCTGTGTGCACACATAGGCTGACACCTTTACCGCAAGGGCATGGGCATCCCTGACGTCCATGCCGCTCAAAATGGCGGCACAGAACGTGCCAGTGAACGAGTCGCCCGCACCTACCGTGTCTGCCACCTCTACTATCGGGGTCTCCTGGAAGGACACGCTGCCGGGTGTGAACACGTAGCTGCCGTTGACGCCGCATGTCAGCACAAGCATGTCAAGATTGTACTTGCCAAGTATCAGCCAGCACTTGTTGCTCATGTCAAGACCGGGATAGCCGAACAGACGGCCTATCACGACGAGCTCCTCGTCGTTTATCTTCAGTACGTTGCAGCGCTTCACCGACTCGCTTATCACTTCCTTCGTGTAGAAGTTCTGACGAAGGTTGATGTCGAATATCTTCAGGACGCCTTTGTCTGAGGGCATCGCGTCGAGGAACTTGCCGATCGTTTCGCGCGAAACTACGTTGCGCTGGGCCAGAGAACCCCAGCACACTGCACGGCAGTCGCGGGCAAGGGCCTCAAGCTCCGGGGTGAAGGGGATGTTGTCCCAGGCCACGTTCTCACGGATGTCATACGTCGGGATGCCGTCGTCGTCGAGCGTAACCTGAACAGTGCCAGTGGGATAAGGAACGCGAGGCATCATGTATTTAAGACCTTTGTCGTCAAGGGCGGCGAGGGTCTCGTCGCCAAGGCGGTCGTCGCCCATGGCGCTTACTGCCACGGAGTCGAAGCCGAACTGGCCGGCATGGTAGGCGAAGTTGGCAGGAGCTCCGCCCAGCTTCTTGCCGTCGGGAAGAACGTCCCAAAGGGCTTCGCCAAGACCTACTATTATATCTTTCATATCGTTATGCTTGTTTGTTTGAAGTTTGTCAATGTTTTACCTTGTTTATATAATAAAGGAGATAGACCACGCCGACTGACATCACGCCTACGGCTCCAGCCTGGCCTGCAGCGTCGGAGGCAAAGCCCATCAGAAGGGGGAACACGGTGCCGCCGAAAAGGCCCATGATCATCAGGCCAGAAACCTCGTTCTGACGATCGGGGACTGAAAGAAGCGCCTGAGAGAACACTATCGAGAAGATGTTCGAGTTGCCGTAGCCTACAAGCGCTATCGCAGTGTAGAGCACGGCCTTCGACGTGCCGAAGAACATGCCGCACATGCTCAAAGCCATCATCACAACGCTTATGGCAAAGAACACGCGGTTGTTCATCACGCGGAGGAAGAACGAGCCTGTCAGGCAGCCTGCCGTACGGAAGATGAAGTAGAGACTCGTGGCGAAGGCGGCGTCGTTAAGGCTCATACCAAGACGCTCTATAAGGAGCTTGGGCGCAGTGGTGTTGGTGCCGACGTCGATGCCTACATGGCACATAATGCCAAGGAAAGACAGAAGGACGATGGGCTTGCCGAGAAGGCGGAGGCAGTCGCCGAAGCCCGACACCTTGCCCGCGGGGGCTTCTTCCTTAATGGGGGTTACCAGAAGAAGGAGCGTGGCAAGCACGCCTGCAACGAAGTATACCAGAAACAGAACGCGCCAGCCCATGCCGAGAGAAGGAAGCACGCCAGTGGCGCCCCACATGGCTATGTAGGGGGCGAGGAAAGAGGCGATGGCCTTGATGAACTGACCGAACGTAAGGGTGCTGGCAAGGTTGTCGCCGCGGATTACGGTCGAAATCAGCGGGTTGAGCGATGTCTGCATCAGGGTGTTGCCTATGCCGAGCAATGAGAACGACAGAAGCATTATGGCGAAGCTCTCGCCGAAGAGCGGAAGAACGAGCGACACGGCAGTCACCGCAAGAGACAGCAATACCGTGTTCTTGCGCCCGATGCGGTTCATAAGCATGCCCGTGGGCACTGAGAAGATAAGGAACCAGAAGAACACCAGCGAGGGGAACACGTTGGCGACGGAGTCGCTCAGCCCAAGGTCTGACTTCACGTAGTTGGAGGCGATGCCGACAAGGTCGACAAAACCCATGGCGAAGAAGCAGAACATCACAGGGATGAGATATATGGTCTTGGTTGGTTTCATAAGTTATTTGTTTAAAGGATATACAACGAGCGAGGCCGACTTCTTCTTGCCGTCGCACTTAACTGATATTCTGTTGTATGGCTCTGACGGGAACACGAGGTTGGTCATAACCGAGCGTCCGCCGTTGGCAAAGGCCTCAACGCTGCAGTTGTCTACATAAAGGCGCAGCTCGTTGAGCTTAGATCCTACAACGGGGGCCACAGACACGGCAGGGAACTGGTCGCTGAACGAAACGTTTCCGCTCTTGCGGCGGTCGAAGCTCAGTGTGCCTTTGGCTGCATCATACATCATGCTTACGTTCTCGCCCTTTGTGTTAGAGAGCACAAGCTCAACGTTGCCGGCATTGTCATTGCCCAGAGTGAGCACCACCTCATAGGTGCCGCGCGGCTTGCTGAACATCTTGCTTATGGTCTTCGAGCCTGAAATATTCTTCTTCACGGCAGCCTTTCCTCTCATTTTCTCGTTCTCTACAGAAGGCTTCAAGGCCAGATATTCTGTCGTTCCGTCTGTATAGAGATACAGGTCGCGCGCAATGGTGTTGGCACTTCTATACTGCTGTGTGGGCGCCTGGTTGGCATACTGCCAGTTGCTCATCCAGCCTATCATTATGCGGCGTCCGTCGGGAGCGTTGTCAAAAGTTACTCCGGCATAGTTGTCCTTGCCATAGTCGGCCCATTTTGTAACATCGGGCTTTGTGTCACAGGTAAACTTATGACCGTCGAATGTTCCGGTGAAATACTGTGTGGCGCTGCCGCCTGCAGGTCCGCCGGGGTTTATGTTGCACACAAGCACCCACTTGCTGTAGTTCTTGCCTTCAACAGGCAGTTCAAAGAGGTCGGGACACTCCCACACGCCCTCATGGCATCCGTAGCCCTTGCCGAAGCTGCTCTCATAGGTCCAGTCTTTCAGGTTGGCCGAAGAGTATATGCGCATCTCCTGCCCTGCTGCCAGAATCAGAATCCAGCGGCCGCTCTTTTCGTGACGGAACACGTGCGGATCGCGGAAGTCTGGCACGTCGGCAGTCAGAATTGGGTTGCCGTCATATTTGGTAAATGTCTTTCCGTTGTCAGTGCTGTAGGCCATGCTCTGCGTCTGGTTCTCGCCTGCCGTGGTGTAGAATGCCACTACGGCTCCGGCACCAAACCCGGCGGTATTGTCCTTGTCAACCACACAGCTGCCGCTGAAGATTGTGCCAAGGCCGTCGGGTTCAATGGCCAAGCCTTCGTCGGTCCAGTTTACGAGGTCACGGCTTGAGGAGTGTCCCCATGTCATGTTCTCCCATTGTGAACCGTACGGATTGTATTGATAATAAAGATTGTATACGCCGTCTTTATAGAACATTCCGTTAGGGTCGTTCATCCAGCCGTATGCAGGCGTGTGATGATATGCGGGACGGAACTTCTCACGGTTAGCAGTGTCAAAGGTGTCGGCATAAGAAATGTTCTTCCAGCAGGCATAATCCTTCATTGCCGTAGGCTTGCCGTCAACTCCGTTTACATGGAAGTCGAACAACACCTTCTTGCCGTCAAGATTCGAGATGTCCAGCGGAACGTAATAGTCTATATTGTCTGTGGCAAGCTTTACGTTCAATGTCTTTACAACATTATTGTCAACAATCACTTTGACATTGGTTATTTCTGATGACTCCTGCACAGGCAGCAGCACATAGCGGCTATTGCCCTCAGCGCGCATAATACAATGCGACTTGCTCAGGAAAGACACATTACAATTCTGTGCAGCCACCTGAAAAGAGGCTGTTCCAAGAAGTAATGCTACAAGTATATTTCTTATTTTCATGATTATATTCTTTATATATCCTAAAAATTTTTCTCTATTCAAGACGGAACGGTTAATATTTTGCAGGTTCTGATCAGAGCTGTTATTTGTTCAAAATACGTTTCAGCACTTAACAAGGCACACTCTTCTGTTATGCTGTATCCTTTATGAATCTGCAATGTCGGCAGCATTCCTGCACGCTGCACCTACACGACCGCCGTCATTATAATTTTACCAATGTATACAATATTGGCAATATCCTTTTAAAAACAATCTTATTACCTTTAAAAGATACATCCGCACGAAATCTTATGCAAAATACATCGCACATCCGCCGGATGTATCTTCATCAACTTAAAATACCTATCATCTTCTATTCCATGAATGCAACCGGCAATTATCCTTTAATCATAATTCTGATTCTGGGTGTATAATCCAGGTATGTAGAACAACTGATTATAAGGTATCGGGAAGAACTCGTTCTTGCCTGCCGTAAAGTGAGCATCGCGGTAATACTGTCCGTAATGCTGTTCCCTGGCACTTGTAACATTGCCGTTTTCATCGTATGATACTGGCGCGCCTTCCATCACGTTGCCGTTATGGTCGAAGAAGCTGTATGTAGAGTTCTGCTCGCTTGCGAAGTAAGCGTTAAGTGTCTGAGAAGCAACACCCCAACGGCGCAGGTCGAAGAAGCGTCCGTTCTCCATAGCCATCTCAAGACGGCGCTCCCAGCGCAGGCACTTGCGTGCGTTCTCCTTGTTGTCGAAATACGGAGAAACAGGATATTCTGCTATCTGGCACTGGTCGGCAGCATATTCAATGTGCTTGTTCACAGAGTTGGCAGCACGGCGTCTGATATCGTTGATGATGACGCGGGCCTCAGACAGACGGCCGAGTTCGATAAGTGCTTCAGCACGCATAAGCATGACATCTGTATAACGTATTACATAGTCGTTTGTTGCAAAAGCCTGCCATGAATCATTGAATGTTTCACCCTTAGAACGCTGCGGAACTTCCTTAAGCGATGTATAATAGCCATAGTCGGTAGCGTCGCGAGAGTTAGCCATAGTCTGCGTATATTCCTTCTCGTATTTGTATGGGAAAGATGGCATTCCTACAGTATGGAACAATCTCGGATCCCACTTCTGTGCAGTAGGCTGTCCGTTGATAGGATAGTCAACACTGTCGTTGTAATTGTCAAACATCGGCAGACCGTCCTTTGTCTTGAAGGCATTTACGAGGTTCTGAGAAGGCTTGTGGAAATCCCATCCGCAAGACCACATACCCCAGCAGCCGTTAAGCATTACCGACCAGTTGGCACGGCCGTAAGTAGTATGGTCATCCTCATAGTCAGAACACTGTACTGCAAACACAGACTCTTTACTGTTCTTATATTCGGGAAGGAAAATGTCGCCATAATCCTCGAGATAACCGTAATCAGAGTTGACAACTTCGTCGGTGTATATCACAACGCTGTCCATATAGTTTGTGTTGATGTGGTCAACACCTGTACCTGCTTCATATCCGTTACCCCATGCGAGGTTAAGATAGCATTTTGCAAGGTATGCAGCGGCTGCCACCTTGTTGGCACGGCCGTCCTGTCCCGGCTCTTTTACCGGCAAAACATCGTAAGCAACCTTAAAGTCGCTGATAATCTTGCCGAAGAGTTCTTCATAAGTGTACTGGTCATTTCTTACAGACTCCTGTGTTCCGTCGTCTTCTACTCTCTCATCAATCCAAGGTATTTTACGGAATACGGTGAGCAGCTTATAGTAGAAATGTCCACGGAGGAATTTAACCTCAGCCACACGCTGGCGTGTAGTCTCGGCTCCGAGCTTGCTCTCGCCGTTACGTTCAAGTGACAGCAATGCACGGTTGCAGCGAGACACGGCACAATAAAGACGATACCACAGCTCGTCCATCTCACCCGGAGTGGTAGAAGTCAGTGTTGTCCATATATCCATGGCATGATATCCTGTATCATTAGGTCCGCTTCCGCCCTTAAGACAGTCGTCAGACGTTATGTCTCCATAAGGAAAGAGATTAAACGGATATGAGAACCAGCAGTCGCCAAGCATGGCGTAAGCAGAGGTTACCATTCCTTCAGGATCAGAAAAGGCCTTATCCTCGTCTACCACAGCAGTAGGAGTATAGTCAAGAAAATCGTCACAGCTTGTCAGCGTAAGGCCCAGGACGCATGCTGCTAATATGCTATATATCTTTTTCATTTTGATAAATCGTTAAAATGTTAGAAACTTAATTGTAATCCGAATGAGAGTGATGTTGACAACGGATAGTTCCAGTCCGGGTTCTCCGGATCAGGACATGTAAGGCTTGAACTCTTTATTGTAAGCAGGTTCTGGCCTGAAAGATAAACGCGTGCACTTGTCATCTTAAGCTTTGAAATAAGACTTGAAGGGAATGTGTATCCCACCTGCAGCGTACGCAGTTTCAGATAAGATCCGTTCTCAACGAAATAGCTTGATGCGCGGCCTTCGTCGGCAGTATTGGTCGTTGACAGCCTCGGGATGGTTGAGCCGGTATTGTTGGTGTTCCATGCGTTGAGCAGTCGGTTACCCTTGTTAGATCCTGCGTCAGTAACAGCCCAGAAGTCTGTCTGGAATTTCTGGTTGTTATAAACATCCTTGTCGTAAACGCCCTGCCAGAACATGCTCAGGTCGAAACCTTTATATGTAAGGCCTATGTTAATGCCATAAGAGAACTTAGGAACGGGATTGTAGATCCAATCCTGGTCATCAGAGTTGATAACACCATTCTTGTCGAGGTCGGCGTATTTAAGTCCGCCTACACGCGCATTGGCCTGACCGGATGCATTAACTTCCTCTTGTGTCTGATAAAGTCCCTCAACAACGTATCCTACTATTGAACCATAAGGCTGTCCTGACTCTACGAGATTCTCCTTAGACGTATGAGCATAAGAGCCTGTTGCTGTTTCGGGCAGAGATGTAACCTTGTTGCGGAAGAAGTCGGCGTTGGCATTGATGTCGAGTCCAAGTCCGCATGGCAGTGTCTTGCGGTATCCGAGCATAAACTCCATACCCCAGTTGCGCAGCGAAGGACCATTCATCCATGTTGCACCACCCTCGCCCTTTGTACCGATATATGCCGGATTGATAAGCATGTCGTCGACATCCTTGATATACCAGTCGATAGAACCATAGAGCATGTTGTGGAACAGCGTAAAGTCTGTACCTATATTATATTGTGTGGCCGACTCCCACTTCAGGTTTGCATTAGGCAGCTGTGTGGCACGGTATCCAGAAGGGAATGTGCCCGAGCCCTGAAGGAAAAGGTCATAGGCTGTAGAGGTTATACGATCTAATCCATAATCAGCGACATACAGTCCGAATTGTGCGTTGTTGTCTATAGCCTGGTTACCGGTCTTACCCCATGACAAACGTATTTTCCAGTCGTCTAACCAGTCTTTCTCAAGCAGTTTGGATACACGGAAGCCTAATGTGGCTGCGGGGAATGTACCCCAGCGGTTGCCCTTGCCGAAACGTGAAGAACCGTCGCGGCGCATCGTGAACGAAGCCAAGATAAGATCATCATAATTATAGTCAACCTTACCGAAGAAAGAAGCGAGCCTGTATCCTACCATTGCGCCGGCAACGCGGGCTGTGCCTGTTGCAGCGTTAGGCCACATATAGTCAGGATCTTCGAGTGCATAGCCTTCATTGTAGCCAGACCAGTCGATAGAGTTCTGCTTTGACAACTCGACACCCAGCAGAACAGAGAAATCATGCTTGTCGGCAAGCGTAAAGTTGTAAGTGGCTGTGTTAGACCATGTCCAGTTCATATCATTCTTGTTAGAGAGCGTTGTGCTTGCAACGTTGTTGTTGACGATATCTGAATGGAAGGTATGATTCATCGACTGTATAAAAGATGTATAGAAGTCGATACCAAAACTTGAACGGAGCACAAGGCCTTCAATCGGCTTCAGCTCTACGTATGCATTACCGAACAGACGCCAGTAGTCAAGATGGTTATCACGGTTCTGATACATCTCGCGGAGCGGGTTCTGACGGTCGGACATGCTTCCTACAGGACCACCGAATGTTGTTCCGTCAGTCTCATATACCGGCACAATAGGGGCCATTTTCAAGGCATTCTCCATTGGCGCACAGTCAACTTGTCTCGACCATGTTATGGTGAAGTTTTCGCCTACTGTCAGATTCTTGTTAATGTTGTAAGAAGAATTCATTCTGGCAGAAATATTCTCAAACGAAGTATACTTCAATATACCCTCGTTCTTTTTGTATCCTAAAGAGAATAATGCCGAATATTTGTCTGTTGCGTTAGATATAGACAGGTCGTAGTTCTGAGAGAAGCCTGTACGCGAAATCTCGTCAAGCCAGTCTGTATCTGAATATTTCATTGTTTTTGCGCTGTTGATAAATCCGTCATAACGGCCGTTTACAGTATAATTCTCATACTGTTCTGTTGCCGGATTCCATACCGTGATAGGGGTTCCGTTGGCAGCGTTGAGATTAAGTCCGTAGTTGGCTGCATATGTAACAGGGTCAATTCCGTCGTTCAGGGCTGCCTGAGCCATTGCAGTGGCATATTCGGCAGAGTTACACAGGTTCATCAATGACTGTGATGTGTAGAACGAAGCCGTAAGATTTGCAGAGAAGTCAACCTTCATCTTGCCGCCTTTCTTACCCTGCTTTGTCGTGATAATGATGACGCCGTTAGACGCGCGCGAACCATAGATAGAAGCCGAAGCCGCATCCTTAAGCACCTGCATGCTCTCAATGTCGTTAGTGTTAAGAGAGTTGAGAGACATTGTTGTTGGCACACCGTCGATTACGAAAAGCGGGTCTTGTGAAGAGTTGAACGAACCGATACCACGTATTCTTACTGTTCCTGTTCCTATTGGCGAACCGTTGCCTGTAACAGTCATACCCGGAACACGTCCCTGCAATGCACGCATCGGGTCGGCATCCGGACTTGTCTTCAGGTCGTCTGTCGAAACTACAGACACAGATCCTGTAAGGTCGGCTTTACGCTGAGTGGTATAACCTGTTACAACAAGTTCGTCCATAATGTTTCCGGCTTCCTCGAGCTTTACAACCATGTTCTGACGCGCCGGAAGCGTCACTGTGTTGTAACCTACATAAGAGATTCTGATCTTGGCGCCTTCCTTCACCTTTAATTTAAAGTTTCCGTCTATGTCGGTTACAGCACCGTTTGTCGTACCTTCTTCAAGCACACTGGCTCCAATAACCGTCTCACCTTGATCGTCTTTCACCGTACCGCTGACTTCCATCGTTGTCTGAGCCGTGGCATACAAGCCGAAACTCATTAAGACGAAGAACAGCACAATACGCTTTACGCTTGATAGCATTAGTTTAATGTTCTTCATATTTTTACTGCGTTTTTAATAAATTGTTTATCGTGACTTTTGTCGCTAGCAAAATTATTTAGATTATGAAATTTCTGTTAACAATTTTATACCAATGAATTAAAAATTTCGTTCATGTAACAAAATTTACATACTTTGTACGATTTCTGTGGCCTATTTTGCCCGTTTCATAGCCAATAAAGCCTAAAAGGGCTACACACTTATTAACATTTTCTTTATATTCCTTGATGCGGCAACAGAGATATGCCGTGGCTGGACACGGCGGCAGAGCAGGAATGAGCAGACAGGACGAACTATAATGCAGACGAATCCCGAAGATAAATATGAGGTTAAGAAGTTTTGTTTTGTCTGGTTGGCACCGGGAATGAAAAGAGAGTGTGTCAAAACTAAAATGGGCACTCTACAAAGTTACAGATTATAACCATAGCACTAAAAAGGGTCGTATAAAACTCTGTATTTAGTAATTATACGACCCTTCATTTAGCTTTTTAGAGATGCTCAAGTTTCAAATTATCAGCTCATATTTTTAAGAATGGAGTTTTGACACACACCACGCAATAATTATTTTTTGCTGATATTTATCTGACAAGCCGACTACACGCCGCGGCCCTCGTTGGGCAGATGGCCGAAATAGTCTTTAAAACACTTGGTGAAATAAGACGGCGACGAGAAGCCTACGTCGTAGGATATCTCCGACACGGTCTTCGATGTGGTGCGTAGCAGCTGCTCGGCGGCCTTAAGGCGCGTTATGCGTATTATCTCAACGGGCGACGAACCTGTGAGCTGCTTCACCTTACGGTAGAGCTGCACGCGACTAAGGCCGAGTTCGGCGGCAAGAGTCTCCACATTGAGCTCTGAGTCAGACAGATGCTCCTTCAGGCGATGTCTGAAGTCGGCCACAAAGCGTGTATCGGGATCGTCGGCAGCCTTGTCCTCCTCTGCCTCGGCACCCGAATAGATATTTTTCAGTTTCATGCGCTCATTGAGCAGATTGCGCACGCGCGACAGCAGCACGTTGCTGCTGAAGGGCTTGGTTATGTAGGCGTCGGCGCCGCAGTCGTAGCCCTCGGCGCGCTGGTCGTCGAAGGTGCGGGCCGTGAGCAGTATGACGGGCACATGGCTCGTGGCCGTCTCCGTCTCCGCCTTCAGCCGGCGGCACATCTCAAGACCATCCATCACGGGCATCATCACGTCGCAGATAACCAGGTCTGGCACATACTTGACGCACAAGGCGAGGCCCTCGCGGCCGTCGGACGCGCACTTTACATCGTAGTGGGCCGAGAGCAGACTGACGATATAGTCTTTAACGTCGCTGTTGTCGTCTACCACCACTATCGACTTGCGATCGCCGTCGTCCTGTGCCGTCATCATCTCCACACCGCCGCCCATAGGTATGTCTGCCGGAACGCTGTCGCCTGTCTCCAAAGCTGCTGCATCAGGCTGCTCCACTATGGTTTCTCCGGGCTGCGTCAGCGGCAGAATCACCGTAAACGTTGCCCCGCCGTCGGCATTGGCCTCTGCCATAACCTGTCCATGATGAAGGTCGACGAAGGCCTTTACTATGGCAAGACCGATGCCCGTGCCTCCGCGGTTTTCGGCTGATGCCTGGAAGAAGCGGTCGAACACGTGGTTAATTTTGTCGCGCGGTATGCCTATGCCCGTATCGCTTACGGTCAGGCGCGCCATGCCGCCGTCGGCAGCAAGACTTATCCTCACTCTGCCGCCCTTGCGGTTGTATTTTATGGCGTTGCTGATAAGGTTATAGCATATACGCTCCATCTTATACAGGTCGGCCTCTATGTTTATGTCGTGGCCGCAGTCAACGCTCAGCTCCACGTCCCTGCTGTCGGCCAGCGGCGCAAAGTTGGCCACCCACTGCCCTACGCTGTCCGACAGGTTGAAGCGGCTCACGGTGAGCTGCATCTTGCCGTTCTGAATCTTGCGAAGGTCGAGAATCTCGCCAACAAGTCTGAGCATGACGTCGACATTCTTTCTTACCAGGCAGAGCATGGAGCGCTGCTGCGTGGTCAGGTTGTCGGCCTCGAGCATGCGCCTGACGGGGTCGGCAATGAGAGTGAGCGGTGTGCGGAACTCATGGCTTATGTTGGTGAAGAACACCAGCTTGGCGTTGGCAGCATCCTCGCGCATGCGCCGCTTTACGACGATGGTGCGGTAGAAGGCTACAAACGAGAGCACCAGCAGCACAAGGATGATGATGAACATCATGAGGTAGACCTTCTGATGGCTGTACTGCGTGAGATACATGTTCACACGGTCGTGCATCATGTTGAGCTTGTCGTTTAGCTTGTTCATCTCTTCGGCCTGCATCAGCAGCACCTCGGCGTTGTCTTTGGTTACGAGGGCTGTCTTCATCAGATTTTCGCGCTGGTAGGGATGCTTCTCAAGGATGCTCATGGCCAGCTGCATTACCATGTCGCCGCGCGTGGGATAGATATATGATGCGTCGAGCACGCCGTCGCGCACCAGCTCGATGCCTCCGCCCTTGCCCGGCAGGGCGTCAATGCCGATAAACTTTATGCGGCCTGCCAGTCCGCGTGCCTGGGCTGCCTGACGCGCGCCGAGGGCCATGCGGTCGTTGTGTGCAAACACGTAGTCGATGTTGCCGCCCACGCTGTCGAGCATGGCCTCCATGGCCTTGCGCCCGCTCTGTTGCATCCATGTGCCGCTGCTCACGGCCACCAGCTCTATGCCCGGATAGTGCTTCAGGGCGTCGGCAAAGCCCTGATGGCGCTCTATGGCCGGCGACGAGCCTTTAAGGCCCGTAATCTCCAGGACACGCCCCTTGCCGCCAAGGCGCGACGCGATATACTCGCCCATGGTGCGCCCCATCTTTACGTTGTCGGCGCCGATAAATGCCGTGTATTTGTCTGAACCGGTCTTGCGGTCGAAAAGTATTACGGGTATGCCTTTGTTGTATGCGTTCTCAATGGCCGGCGTAACGGTGTTCATCTGGTTTGGGGCGACAATAAGGATGTCGACGCCATCGTTTACAAATCCGTTTATCTGCTCAGTCTGCCTTACGTTGTCGTCGTTGGCCGAGGCCACCCTCAACGTGACGTTGTCGTAAAGATAAGTGCCGGCAAGCATCTCGGTGTTGAGCTTTTCGCGCCAGATGTCCTCGCTGCACTGCGACATGGCTATAACATACTCCTTACGGTCGGAACAGGCCGTCATGAGCGTTAACATCAATAAAGACAAAACGTAAGCAATATTTTTCATAGTCTGACCTCTGTTGGTTAATGCCTCACATAAGAGGCTATCCTGCATTGGATAAAAAAACTTTTTTGAAAGAAAGAGCAGCGGCACGCATGCCTTAGGAAACGGGCGGCCAACATGCCGCTGCTCTTAATATATTATATAAGATGTGTAAACAGAAGCATCATACGGATGCCCTGCTGAAGCTGCGGGCCGGCATAACGCAGCCAAAGAATTTGGCAGGCACGACTGACATACACATCACAGGTTTCAGTAACATGACATCAACATTATTTGTCGAGTCTCCATACGCAGCCGTCCTTGGTGTCTTTCACCTCGAATCCGGCAGCAGCCAGCTCGTCGCGTATGCGGTCGCTTGTGGCCCAGTCTTTCTCGGCCTTTGCCTTTGCCCTGAGGCTCAGCACCATGTCTACCACCTTGCCGTAGGCTTCCTCGCGTGCGTCAGACGAGTTGCCCTTCTCTTCCTTCAGTCCGAGCAGGTCTATCGCAAAGAGGCGCATCGTGTCGGCAAGCTCCTTCAGGCAGTCGGCGCAGATAGTGGCCTTGTGGTCGAGCAGCTTGTTGACCACTCCGCAGGCCTCAAACAGATAGCTGATGACCTGAGGTGTGGCAAGGTCGTCGTTCATGGCGTCGTAGCACTTCTGGCGCAGGTTCTTCACAAACTCCTCGGTCTGCGCGTCGCACTTGTCTGACACGGGCACGCGGTCTAAGTCGGCGATGCCTGACATCAGTCGGGCCAGTCCCTTCTCACTTGCCAGCAGGGCTTCGTTAGAGAAGTCTACCGTACCGCGGTAGTGGGCAGAGAGGATGAAGAAGCGTATCGTCATGGGCGAATAAGCCTTGTCGAGGCTCGGATGGTTGCCCGTGAAGAACTGCTCGAGCGTGATGAAGTTGCCGAGGCTCTTGCCCATCTTCTGTCCGTTGATGGTTATCATGTTGTTGTGCATCCAGTATTTCACCATCTGGTCGCCCTGGCTTGCCACAGCCTGCGCAATCTCGCACTCATGATGCGGGAACACGAGGTCCATGCCTCCGCCGTGTATGTCGAAGTGGTCACCAAGATACTTGCGTCCCATGGCCGTACACTCGCAGTGCCATCCGGGGAAACCGTCGCTCCAGGGGCTCGGCCAGCGCATGATGTGCTCGGGCTGCGCCTTCTTCCACAAGGCGAAGTCGGCCTGGTTGCGCTTCTCGCCCACACCGTCGAGCTGGCGGCTGGCGTTGATAACGTCGTCGAGGTTGCGTCCCGACAGTATGCCGTAGTGATATTTCTCGTTATATTTTGCGATGTCGAAATAGATGCTGCCGTTGCTCTCATAGGCAAAGCCGTTGTCTATAATCTGCTTCACCAGCTCCTCCTGCTCTATGATGTGTCCCGTGGCGTGAGGCTCAATGCTTGGCGGCAGCACGTTGAGCGCCTTCATGGCGTCGTGATAGCGGTTGGTGTAGTGCTGTGCTATCTCCATAGGCTCGAGCTGCTCCAGACGTGCCTTCTTTGCTATCTTGTCGTCGCCATCGTCGGCATCGTGTTCCAGATGACCCACGTCGGTGATGTTTCTGACGTAGCGCACCTTATAGCCCTGATGCTTGAGGTAGCGGAACAGGATGTCGAAGGTTATCGCCGGGCGTGCATGGCCCAGATGCGGATCGCCATACACTGTAGGGCCGCACACATACATGCCCACATTGGGGCTGTGGATAGGCACAAAGAGCTCCTTACGGCGGCTCAGAGTGTTATATATAAAAAACTTTTGTTCCATATTTTATTGTTTAAAATTAAACATGTCATTAACAGAATGATAACGCAACCCGACAACAAAGCCACCAAGATACGTTTGAGCGTTATGCCGAGATGCAGATTATATTATGCAAAGATAACGCAAATCATTGGTTTAACAAAATCAATGCAATGTTTTTTGAAAATATGTCAAAAGTGAACATCAGAAGCCACGCCTCTCATTTATATGCCACGGATAAAAATATTCGCTGAATAAGATTTCACATTCCGGCTACTTATACTTGAGGCATGTTAAAACCTCAATCTGTTATTAGAATTCGGTCGGGATTTTTGTTTTATCTTGAGCAGATTTTCGTTAAATTTTTCACAGCACTTTTATGACTGGCTACGCCGAAGTTAAAGGAGTTCAAGCAGTTAGAGTCAAATGCCAACGTAGTGCTTGCGACAAGAAGCAACAAGACTTTTGGAGCCTACAAGTAGGGCAATGTAGGGACGCACCCCAGGTGCGTCCACATATCATCAAACATTCCATTTTATCGTAAACCATTGTAATACAATGATTATCGGGAAACGCTGTTTAATTTGCCTGCGTTGAACTTGGTATGCGCTTAGCGCCTTGCGCCAATAGAAATAAAAAGACGGGCTGAAAACAGGAATGCACAAAATTGATAAAGCTACGTGCAATCTAATAACTGATTTGGGGTAACAGACAGGCTGCAACAGCGCCTGCCTCCATTAGCTGCAAAAAATCATAAGGAGAAAGCACGATTATGCTTAAAGGACGCTCGGAGAGAAAGACGGGAAAAGAAAAACTGTAATCAAAATCAGGCGTACAGGTTTCAAATCATTAACCTATCGTTTACGCATCGTAACTCGGCCACTTTTCACCCAAAAGTGGCATGTTTTTGAAGCCCAAACCGGCCTTTTGATTTTCATGTTTTGGCAAGTGGCTTGTTGAGACGATGCAGAGAGGCATCAGCAGGCATGTATCACCGCCTGCCACATGGCGACAGAGACGCTGCGCACCATAAGGGATGACAAAAGGACGTGCCGCCCAAATTCCCATGAAAGGAACCGGACGGCACGGAAAATATCAACTTAGCCCTTAAACGAAATTAAAGGCAGAAAGCAGGAACATCAAAACTAGCATTTCGGGTGGATGTCGAGCTTAACAGGGCGAACCATGTTCTTGGCATCAAGGATGGTGTCGAGATCTTCCTGAGTAAGTATTCCTTCCTCAAGCACAAGCTCAACAACGCCGCGGCCTGTCTCCATGGCCTTCTTGGCAATCTCGGTAGAATGTTCGTAACCTATGTAGGGGTTGAGGGCTGTAACGATGCCGATGCTGCGGTTAACCTCGCGGCGGCAGTTCTCCTCATTGCTTGTAATGCCGTCAACACAGAGCGTGCGCAGTGTGTCGCATGCGTTGGCCATAAGGTCTACTGACTCGAAGCAGCACTGAGCCATGACAGGCTCCATGGCGTTAAGCTCCATCTGGGCAGCCTCGCCGGCCATGGTGACACAAAGCTCGTTGCCGATAATCTTGAACGCAACCTGACTTACAACCTCAGGAATAACGGGATTTACCTTTCCGGGCATTATTGACGAACCGGGCTGACGTGCCGGGAGATTGATTTCTCCTAAACCGCAGCGCGGACCGCTGGCCAGCAGGCGAAGGTCGTTGCTTATCTTGCTCATCTTAACGGCGATGCGCTTCAGCTCTGACATATAGCCTATCATGCAAGATGTGTCTGAGGTTACGCCCACGAGGTCTTTTGCGAGAGTGATGTCCCATCCGGTAATCTCGGCCAAAGCCTTAACACACTTCTCTGCGTAGCCCGGCTCTGAGCAGATGCCGGTGCCGATGGCCGTTGCGCCCATGTTGACCTCAAGGAAGTCGGCTGCAGCCTGGTCGAGATGCAGCAGCTCTGCCTCAAGTATGCTTGCAAAGCCTGAGAATGTCTGTCCGAGCGTCATCGGCACAGCGTCCTCTAACTGGGTGCGCCCCATCTTTACGATATGTGCAAACTCTTCCGACTTCTTGCGGAATGCCGCGATAAGCTCTTTGATATGTGGAACAAGGGCAAGATGGCTGGCATACATGCCCATGTGGATAGCCGTAGGATATGCGTCGTTGGTAGACTGTGAGCGGTTCACGTGGTCGTGAGAAGAGCAGTGCTCATAGTCGCCCGGCTTGAAGCCCATGTGCTTCAGCGCAATGTTGGCGATAACCTCGTTGGCGTTCATATTGGTGCTGGTGCCTGCTCCGCCCTGAATCATGTCCACGGGGAACTGGTCGTGATACTTGCCGGCCAGTATGTCCTGACAAGCAGCCTTGATACCCTCATACTGGGCATCGGTAAGCAGCCCGAGCTGATGGTTTGCCTCAGCAGCAGCCCACTTTGTGTATGCCAGACCGTTGATGAACAGAGGATACTGGCTGAGTTTGAACTTACTGATTGAGAAATTCTCAACGCCACGCAATGTCTGTATGCCATACAATGCGTCTGCCGGAATCTCACGTGAGCCGAGGAGGTCGTGCTCCATACGTGTAACCTTTTCTGAATTCATAGTTTTAAGGTTTATATTTCAATTATGTGTTTTTACTATATTATTAAGGTGTTTCGGCATTATGTTCTGCCTCCTTCCTTTCAGTGTCAAAGATAGTGCTAACTTTTCATTGTGCCAAACATTATCAGGTTTTTAACACATCTAACGCACGTATTAGCGTAAAACAGACTAAAAAGCAGTACATATATCTTACAAATAGTCAACAAACGGCAAATTTGGCATCGTCATCTACTCACCGGCAGTCATCTGTCCCATCTCCGTTCTTTCCGGTATGCCCTCACAACTGGCATAAAAAAAATAATGGGAGCATCCTCACGGACACTCCCATTCTCTCCTGCAACTTGACCTGTCGGTCAAAATATAAAAAACTTACCTAACTCTTATTTTCGTCACCTGCGAGCCGCTCTCTGTTTCTGTGCGCACGACAACCATGCCGCTGTCGACACCATTGAGAGTGCAGGTGAAGTTGCCGTTGGGCGATACTTTCTTCAGAAGTGCACCGCCTGCCGACCATACGCTCACTGAACGCAGAGCCGTGTCTGACGTAACGACAACCTGGCGCGGAACGATAGAGCTTACGCTGACGTTGCCCTCTGCGCCCGTTTCGGTTATGCCTGTTGTGCCCGAGCCGTGACCTATCAGGAAGTAGCGGCCGTATGACGGACCGTTCACCATGAGCTGATAGCCTTCGTAGAGCGGTGTCTCGCTCTGCAGCTCGGCATCGTAGATAGCGGCATCCTTAACGGCTGCAACACCGCTGAATGTAAGGGTTACAACTGAGCCGTCGGCTGCCGTAACGCCTAACGGTATGCGCTGTGCGTCCTTCAGCTGGTTGACGCTCACTGCAGTGTTGCCGGCTACGGTGTAAACCTTAGGAGCGTTGTCGGCATTGCCTGTCAGTCCGCTAATCATCTGTGCATCCTCCATGCCGAAGCCGTTGCTTGCCGAAGCGGCATAGCGCACGGCCGCGCTGCTTGAGCCTTCAGCGTCTTCTGCCGTTATCTTAAGCGAGGCAGCCTGAGAGCCTGCATCCGTAGAAGAGGTCGCAAACTTCTGCATGTCAGCAGTGAACTTAACTTTAAAATTGCCCTTTTCATCAGGTGTTGCTGTTTCAGCCACTTGAACATAGAACACAGAGTACGGTGCAATAAGAGATGTCTTTGACCATCCAGTTTCAGAATCGTATGCTACAGCATTGGCTTCTGACATATCGCCAATCCAATATTTCTGTGCCAGCACGTCGTTATTTGCAGCAACGAATGCCTGAACATCGAGCGGAGCCATGAACGGGTTGCCCACCATCAGATACTTGCCGTCAGCAGACGGAGTAAGCGTAACAGTAACTGTATTTGTTGCATTGTATTCATACGGATCGCTGCGGTCAACCATGTTGCTGACAAGCAGCTTGCCTGCATTGGTACGGTTCAGAGTTCCTGTACTTACACCATAGCTTGAGCCTTCATCAGCCTTCGGGAAGCGGAACAGCAATGAGCTGTTAGATGTAACACCCTTGATAGAGAATCCGCCACCTGCAACATAAGGCACGCTTGCGTCGTTGTATGCAGAGCTCCATTCTGTATCAAACGAAACAGGAGTGGTGCCACCGCCATTTTCAACAATACTTGCTCCTGTACTCCAGCTGCGCTGGTAAACGGCAGGATTCAGACGGTTATAATCGTTATCATTGAACGTTATATCCTTGAAATACTCTGTCTCTTGTCTTCCTGTTGCAGTAGGAGCATACCAGTCGCCGGCTACAACGCCCTGCAGCGGTGTGCTTACGGCAGTCCATTGTCCCGGAGTAATCTCCACGTCTGTCCACGCCTTGTTATAGAGCAGCTGCTCGGCATGCAGCATCTGTGCGCCCGGCTCAAAGTGAATGTCATTACAAATATTCACACGATAACGCTGAGTGGTGAGTGCGCCACCTTTTTCATAAGCCATCAGGTCATACTGGATATTCTCTGTAGGCAGTTCCATATAACTTGGACGGCTCGTATTTACCCATCCATTACCGCCATCTCCAAATCCTGCTATGTAAAGTTCAGCCTTGCTGTCTTTCGGCATGATGACATTAGAGAACAGCATCGGCACAAAGCCTTTGTCTGTTGTATTTTCAGCATTATCAGTATATGTGCCGTCAGTATTCTTCAAGTCCTTAGCATCGGCACGCTTCCAGTTGGCATCATTATTCCAGTTGCTTGTAGCACCGGTTCCATTCCATACAAGATTTTCTGGCACAACCTTCAACGTCAATGGGAACGAACCCCAACAACTGTTATTCACGGTTTCTCCATGTTCTGCAAAATGTATTGCAAATGTATAGACATAACCCTCACGCGGATTGAACGTGAATGTCTTTCCGTCTACAAGTGTCTGTCTGTCAAAATAGAACTCAATATCAGCCTCATTTGTGTAAGGTGTAGTTGTGCTGTATTTATGAGCCTCCAGACTTATTATTTTACCTATAGGTAAATAATATTGGGTAAAACCGTTAAGTGGATTCATCAAATCAGAATACTGCGGATCGTCAGTGGAAATAAGATAAATTTGTGTATAGTCAATATCTCCACCTAGATTCTCTATCAACCCCAGCCTCTCTACATGTTCCTCATCTGTATAAGTTGCACCTCTAAGGTTTACTTTCAAAGAACCAACACCCTTTGCTGCATTTTTAAGTTGAGCAAGTCCGATACGCAAAGACGGATTGAAATCATTAGAAGGATATTCCACTGAGTTAAATCCAGCATGCAGGTTTGGCGCAGCACCACTTGCAGTAAGATTTAGTGGAACATAGCCCCAACATATTTTTTCCCATTCTGTATCTGTAATATCCGAATCTGATGGACGTATTGCCGGTATAGGACTTATTGTCAGTTCAAGACCTGTTTCCAATATAGTAATATCCAAACTGCTCTTATGAAGCACAAGTTTATTGTTCAGTCCTCCATCAGGAGCAGGTGTGTCAACATATTGTTTTATAAGGTCTATTTCTGCTTGTGTTAGACTGATTTGACCTTCTGTTACAGGAACGACACCGTCAAGTGTTTTTACATCACGATATTTTTCAATATTTCTCAAATCCTGCAGAGCAGTTGCCAATGAATAGCCACCACGGTCTTTTACGAACTCTGCCTCAGAGCCAAAGAACCAGTCGAAGAACACTTCTGAATCTAACACCGTATAAATCTCTTCTCCTGTCTCAGGATCACGCTTGATAGTTCCATCATCATTCAGATCTGGCACTCGCATCTGAGCAGAGAAATTAAATGCTTGTCCCACACAGAAATCTGTCTGCGGATTTGCCACCTCGCCGTTTATCTTTATAATAGTCTGAGAGGTTACAAAGAAACGGCTATGAATAGCACAAGGATCGTTCATTTCCTGAGCAAAATCTTCAATCGTGCTTACCGTACCGTCATTATCACGTATGAGCATAAGATACGCTCTGTTTGGCGACATCTCTGAATAGAAATCAACGGCAAGCCGGCGATTTTCTTCATCTGCAGTTCCTGCACGATAGAAATAATAGTTAGTTCCGTCTGTATTCTTTAAAGCCAGGTTTTCCTCAGAAGGTATATATTCTGTATTTTCTGTAAATACAGGCTTATAATGCAGGGAAGCTATCTCACGGTTATAACCAGCATCTTCGCCTGCTCCAATCATAGCGATTGAGCCTTTTATAGCTTCTGCAACTTGTTCTACCGTCGGATTTTGCGTATTAGAAAGAAGTCTGTTATACTCAGCTTCATCTATAAAGCAGAAATCTATTCCTGACGGAGATTTTCCTGTATCCGTTTCATCAGGATCAAGACCTACACGGTCGCACAGCTGGGCCCAGTCCAATGTTGCGCTAAGCAATGTACGCTCGCCTGAACAGGTGTAATCCTTCTGCGTGACAGTAGCTGTCGGCTGGGCGATGAACACCTCTATCTCGTCAAGATAGAAGTCACCACCGGCTGTAGAACCGCAGTTATTGTCAATTTTCAATTCATAGCTGACAAAATTAGCGTTATACTCATTATTATTTACAAACGAGAAATACAGCTGATACCAGTCGTTCTGACTTCCGCCATAACCATTTGCATCAGTATATTCCGCACCATCAGAACTTGTCAAAAATGTTGTTGTTGTTATCTGACCTGTACTTTGACTACACAACGGAGTTTTCTTTCCATTTGCGTCAACACCATAAATAGTAAAAAGCATGGCTGAATTTTCAGAATCATTGGCATTTTCATCAGCACTCTTTACCCATGCACTTACCATCAACTTTGTACCACGGCAAAGATTTTCCTGGAAAGGCAACGTCATTACCGTACCTGGGCGGTCTGACGCATCAACGTATATAAAGAAACCGTCTGCGTTTTTTCCACCCATAGAAGGATTCGTCGGTGCTTTCACGCTATTCTTCACTTTATCACCATATCCTACATAAGTATTGGTTAAAGCATAATATCCCCATTCTGCAAAAGGTTCTTTATTATAAGCAGTATTTCCGTCTGTAGAACCGTTAAAATCATCTGTTGTTGATCCGTCAAAAAAAGCATAAGAACTGTATCCCCATTCTACAGGGAAAGGATAATACCAGTTCTGACCATACAGATTTGCCACATCAGGATCATAATCAAGTGTTCTTGACGTCAGCAACGTATAATTCTCACGTAAAAACTCAGGTGTTCTGTTCTGATACGCAGTTCTATACCATGACTCACCCGTAACGCCAGTGCTCTCACCCTTACGCTGCCTGTCTATTCTGTCCAGCTGATGCTGTGTAAGCAAGCGGTTGTCTTTTTCAAACGTCAAATTAAACTTGGCTATATTATATATTGTACTGCCAACAGTCTTTGTTACAATGATGGTTGCAGTTTGCCCATCATTAACGCTCCACGGCTTACGTATACCCGCACCAGTTTTACGGAATGTTATAGTACGGCGTCTGCCTGTCAAAGTAAAACTAGTAGTTTCGCTACCGCCTGAAGCCGAATTATTATTTCCACCTGTCAGCAAACGAAAAACATTATTTGGAGAAGATATTGACACTGTAAGGTTATCGTTGCTGTCACCATTAATTCTATATCCACGGGCATCTTTCGACAACGCAACAAGTTCATCCGTCTGATTACCTAAATGGTCACACGGAAATGTGATATTATATTCTTCCAGAAATTTCTTTCCTGTTCCATTACCTCCCTGATACTCAGAAGAAGCAAGACGGCCATATCCGTTTTTCCACATTTCTGTTTCGTCAGCTCCGCCTCTGCCGTCAACACCTATAATATAATAGACGGCTCGTGCGCTCAATGTCGGTTCAATATATCCGTTGTATCTAAAACTTCCACCATTACCAGACGAAAATGATTGAGTAAAATCTGTATAACCGGAAGCATCACAAGCTACAATATAATATTTGTTACCAGCGCTACCATTATTAAAGCCATTCTGGACACGGGTGTTATATTGAGCATCTGTAGGATAAGTAAATGTTATTCTGTCCAAATAATTTGTGCCATTATTTCCCAAATCAGTATCAACGCCACCTACATATCCATTTTTAAAACGATAAGCATTATTATTAAATTTTACTATGTCATAAATTGTGTTTCCAGAAGTATAACTAAACGTACCTTCTGTAATAAAATTATACCACCTTTGGTATGCCTGCGCACTGAGCTGGTTCAGACCATTTGAAATGAGAGGCAGATACAAAGTTACAGACTCTCCTTTTCTGACATACAAAGTATCGATATATGTATGTGCTGCCTGGATATCTTTGTCTGTATAAGTATTTTTAAAGCTTGATGTCTCATCATCAAAAGTATCCATGTCTTTTGAAGCCTGACTCATGCCAGAATTGTTGCGTATGGTGTACCACTTATTAGGATACTTATGCTGAACATAATCATCCTGGTATCTATTAGAGATAGTCTGTCCCAATGCCGAAGATACGCACAGAATAGCAGAAACCAAGAATAATATCTTCTTTTTATATATTTGTTTCATATCTTATGTCCTCCTTTTTATTTTTTGAACATATTAAGCATTTCATGACGCAGATAGTCGAGACCGAACTCCGGTGTACGCGTCTGTTTGCTGTAAAGCGGATAGTTCGTAAGGTCTTCTGTGGTAAGCTTTACAGTATATGTGCGCTTGTATGTTGCGTCATTATACTGCCACGTAACCAAAAGGCTAAGATCAAAAGTCTTGCCGGCAGATGCCGTAACATGGCCCTTAATAGTTTTCACATTAGTAGTTTGGCTTTCAAAGATTATGCCGTCAACACCTTCTGGAATATTCCAATTACATTCAGGATTAGTAACAGTGGTTGTTCCTCCACTATTTTTCACTCCATTTACGGTAAACTCAAACTGGCATCCTTCGGGCACTTTAATTTGATATGTATTATCAAAGCCTGTAATCTGAACTTCCACGGGAAGGCTTCCTATCGGGCTTACCCAACATTGCGCTGCGAGGTCGAGACCATAGTCGTTGAGCTGCAGCGTTAGCGGGAAGATGCTGTTGCGCGGAAGTTCGCCTCTTGCAGTGGTTGCCTCGTATGTAATTCCGTTCATCTCGTCAGTAGTAACGCTGACATTAAACGGATGACCATCCGGTGAAGAGTTTACATAAAAGTCAGGAATCGTAAGTTTACCATCATTATCCAAAGACCAACCGCCTTCAGGAACAGTTATTGTCTTTGTCGTTGTGTATGTCGCTCCTTCCAACGTTTTATCTGAGAAGAGAGTTATCTTGTCGGCATATCCGCCAAACGACAGGGCTGTAACCTTTGTGTTGGCCTTGCCTGATATGCTCATCCTTATCTTGCTGACCAGGCGGTCGAGACCGATAGAGATGCTCTTGGTGGCAGCCGTAACCACCACCGTCTGCTTTGCACTCATAGGGATAAACTTGCTCTCAGCAAAGTTAAGCTTTGCAGCAGGATCATCAAGCACGATATTATCTATATCCACATTCAGAGTTGTGAGTGAAGTACCACTCTGCAATCCTGTAAGACTGCCCCATAAATTATCATAATAAGTATCAATGTTGGCAAAGGCATAAACGGTGTAAGTGCCTTCTGGAAGCGTGAAGGGGTCTGACACCCACGACTTCAGATTGCCCTGCTGCGCTGCGGTGTTACCGGCAAATTCATCATCGGTGTTGGGCAACAGTTTTTTGGTAACAACATTGTTGTCGCCTACAATTAGCACGCAGAGGTTGTGCATATACTCACCATTGGTGCCAACTTCGTCTGCCCTTGTGTTCAGGTCGCCTTCCTCACGTGCCGTAATGCTCAGCTGCAGCGTAGCGGTGCCGTCGCCGCCCTGGTCGATGTCGTCGTCGAACGAGCATGAGGCAAGAGGCACGGCGCACAGCCATGGCAGCAGCCATAACATAGCCTTATATATATGTTGTTTCATTTTGTTCATAACGTCAGTGTTTTTTCGTTAAAGTCATTTTATCACATAGGCAGAGTCTCCGGGTCGAGCAGCAGCCAGTCGTTTACGTAAACATCAAGAATGATGTTCTCGTCCTCGCCGGGCACGTAGTTTCCGAGCGAATAGATGCTGTTGACCGTAAGTTTATAGATGTTGTTGCGCACAATGGCATACTCCATTATGCCCTTTGTTTCATCATTGTTGTCATTGCTGTGGCGCACCCACCATGTGTAATAGCATGTGGCGTCTTCGTATGTACGCACTCCGTAAGACTGCAAGGCGTTACGGGTAACAATGCCGTTCTGGTCGAGCTCAACTTTATAAGTTTCGTTCAGACTTGCCGAATAGCCGCACTTGCTGAGCATATATGCGCTCCATTTAAGACTTTCCTTAACCTGTGCAAGGTCTTGTGCTTCGTCCTGCCCCTGTAGGAAAGCCTTATAGCCTGACGGGTCGTTGTCGAGCAGCGATGCCGCAAAGTTCTTTACGGCTGCCCAATTGTCGCAGGCATCGATTTTATCGTCAAACTGACTGAAGTCGGCACCATACACGTATGTCATCATGTCTTCCATTGATGCAAATAGGTGAGTGCCGAGGGCGAAGAATGTTGCACCGTTCTGATAATTTGCCACGCCCTGCGGATTAAACTTTGCCTTGAACACCACGCCCGTGCTGTAGTCGCTGCCTGCCGCATCGGCTGCCGTAGTGTTTTCGAGGGTATAGCCTATACGTTTCCATGTTTCGGCTCCGTCAGAGACAGAAGTGCCCGGCTGAACGTAACCTGCCCACCAGTTGGGGTCTGAAGAACCGTTCATAAACCATGTTCCGTAAAGATTTCCATTCTTGCTTGCCGTCCATGGGTCGAGCACGTAATTTGTTGCTGCGCCGTTCTCGTCAGCAGTTTCATTGCCGAGATAAGACAGATTGGTGCCGTTAACATCATCAGCAACGCGCTTTATGATATAGCTGCCTGCAGTAAGATTGTTCACCAGGGCTGCGCCGGTTATCTCAACTGTGGCACCAGAATATGCCGGGTCGGTACAAGTATAAGACGCTTCGGCCTTATAGTCGAGCCTTGCTGCCATGCGCTCTACGTTTACCGTAGCCTTTGCCGGATTATTTTCCGGGTTAGAATTAAGCGTGAGCGTGGCGTCGGCTGCTGATGTCATTACGAAATCAGAATAGCCTGACTCTGAGGCTGTCCATGCCGTGGTCTGTATATGATTGCGCACGTCGGCGAGCGTGAGCGACTGGCCTGTCCACCAGTCTGCGCCCGGATTTGCCACCACGAGCACGTTGTATGTTCCGTCGTCGAGGTCTACCTGCTGCGGCGTTGTTGTATATTTGCGGTCGATGCCGTTGCCCGGCTCGGTATAGCTTTCAACGTTAAAGTTAAATGTTGCTACAGCCATGATTGGAGTTGTACCGCTGCTGTTCACTCCGTCAGTGCCGCTGCCCTGATAGAAGAAGGCCACGGCCGACTTTATCTCATTTTCTTTAGTTTGCCCTTTTTCCTGTCCGTCGCCCTGTTCGCCTCCCGTAGGATTAGAGCGCGTAGGCGTGCTTTGCTGCGATGCGAAGCTGAGCGAGACATAAGAAGATGCCGACATGCCGCCTCCGCCTGACGGAGCGGTGTCGATGTCTTCCTGCGCACAGCCGGCCGCAAGAGATGCCATAAGCAGGCATCCCGCAACGCCCTTAACTGTATGTAATCATTAGTGTCCAATAAAAATGGACGAGTTAAAAATTTAATCAAATAGTCCTTCAA